>Ga0123342_1008681_pt1 | contig 12620 bp, 13 predicted proteins | sample Turbeawhitnodule_FD_89960 | JGI IMG/M metagenome (GOLD analysis project Ga0123342, IMG submission 89960) | Root nodule microbial communities of legume samples collected from Mexico - Turtle bean Mexico white nodule | ecosystem: Host-associated > Plants > Roots > Nodule | place: Mexico: Nepantla...
CAGGTGTGGCTGGACTAGGCACACTCACCAAGCATTGCTCTCTGCATACACGATTTCCCCTTCACGATGCCATGCACGTAATGGGTTGAGAGAGTAACCAATCACTGACCGGTTTACTGACTCTCTCAGGCCACTTTCGTGCACGACTATACCGACGAGGAGCTCTTCTTTCTCTGAGGTATGATCATGCGAGGTCCATGCGTAACGCTCTCGCTGGGAATCTGAGTCCCAGTTTAACTGCGTGTAACATGAACCCCGACGACAATGCACCCGATGACTGATCGGTGCTCTATTGCTTCTCGCGTTCTCCCCCGGGTGTTTACCTTGGAACTGATCTATCGGTGGCCACTCGGTTACTGACCACCGATCACCATACCGGGTGATCTCCTCCCTGATCTCTCTGCCACCTGATCCACGTGTCCCCCGTTTATCTCGGAACTGATCTGTCGGTGGCCACTCGGTTACTGACCACCGATCACCATACCGGGGAATCTCCTCCATGATTACTCTGCCAACTGATCCACGTGTCCCCCAGCAAGTGGTCCACGTGGTTATCTGCTGCTGACGTCATCGACTACCGATGACCGACCGGATCAACAAGCAAGGATAGAAGGGCCAAAGTAGCCGTAAGAGTCAACCGGCGAGGAGAGTCAACCGGCGAGAAAATTTTACTTATTCATTGTTCTTTAGCCAAGTATTGACTTGATCGTCGAAGTGCAATCAACAGGTAGGGCCCCCTCTGTTTCAACGAAGGCGCTCTCCAACAACCAGGCGTGAGCCACCTCCCATCCCTGAAGTCGTGGCGGTTAAGTCAGCCGGCGAGAACAATATTCAAGTTTCTGTTTTTTTTTTCTGAAAAAAAAACTTTTTACATGGCTGACAAGTTGCCTTTCGGGGAATGTGCTTCCATAAATAGACACCATTGTTTTGTGGGGTTAATTACCAGTTTTGGAAGGTGAGAATGAAAATATTTATGCATTCAACTGATAAGGGTATATTGGAAACAATTGAAAATGGTCCCTTTATACCTCAAGTCAAAAGAGATGATGTTTTAATTGATAAACCTTCATCTGATTGGACTGGGGTTGAAAGTAAAAAAGCCAAGTTTGACTGGATTACCAAGAATATAATAACCTCTGCCTTGAGTTGTGATGAATTTTTCGGGGTATCATAGTGTATCTCAGCAAAGGAAATGTGGGACATCCTTGAAGTCACACATGAAGGGACAAACGATGTCAAACGAGCCAGAAAGCATGCTTTTATTCAAGAGTATGAACTTTTTAGAATGCAGAAGGGGGAAACCATTTGTGATGTGCAGAAGAGGTTCTCACACATAGTGAATCACCTGATGAGTGTTGGTAAGACTTTTTACAAGGAGGAGCTGAACATTAAGATACTGAAATGTCTTGATAGAACATGGCAGCCAAAGGTCACTGCCATCTCTGAATCGAAAGATCTAACATCAATGACTGCTGCATCATTTTTTGGTAAGCTTAGGGAACACGAGCTTGAAATGAATAGGCTTGTCGTTCAAGAAAGTGAGGACAAACACCACAAGCGTATAGCTCTCAAAGCTTGCAAACAGCAACAAGACTCAAGCGGAAGTGATGAAGATACCATGAGTTTGTTGTCAAGAAAATTAAGCAAGTTCTTGAAGAAGAGTCAAGCTTCAAAGAGGTATGGTTCCAAAAATCCAATGATTTTAATATTAACAAATACACCTGTTATGGCTGTGGTGAATAGGGTCATATCAAGGAAAAATGCCCTAACAGTGAAATCAAAGAAAAAACAGATTTCAAAAATGAGAAAAGGGCAAAAGCTAAAAAGACTTATGTGGCATGGGATGAAAATGATGTTTCATCCTCAAGCTCTTCTGATGATGAAGAAGTAAATCTCTGCCTTAGAGCATCTGTGTCCAGCAGCATGAGTTCATCATCTTCAATCAAAGGTAACAACTATTATCAATTGCTTGAAGCTTTCAATGAAACTCATGAAGAGGCTAATCGATTGGCCCTTTCTCACAACCGGTTGAAAGGCCTAAATAACTTGCTAGAAAATAGAATCAAGTCTCTGGAAGAAGAGTTGGGAAAAACAAAAAAAAAGATTTTAAAAACCTTGATCTGGTTTACAAAAACTCATCTCGTAGTTGTGAGTCAAAAGCTTGTGAAAATTTTGAAAATCTTGAAAGAAAGATTCATTATCTTTTGAAAACCTTGGACAAACTTACAAATGGAAAATCCAACTTTGAAGATGTTCTTGCATCTCAAAATTGTGTTTTTGGAAAAGTTGGTTTAGGTTTTTATCCTCAAAGCAAGGAAAATTGAATTTCAAAACCTTTTTCAACTACACCAGAAAAACAATCGGTTAAAAGGTCGATTTAACCGGTTGTTACATGTTTCTATTGCATGAGGAAAGGCCATTCAGTTAGGTACTACAGGTTTCAAAAATATCTTGTGCCTAAAGGGGTCATTAAATGGATTCCCAGATGTTTTGATGTTTCCAAAGACAAGTCTAACACAAAAGGTCCCAAGTTTTTTAAGGGATCAAACCTTGTGATTTAACAAGATCTGTTTTGCAGATTTTTAACTCTACTTGAAGGGACAGAAAGAACAGGATTTCAAGAAGATTTGTGTACAAGTCAAAGCCTTGTCCTGATTCTATGATCTGCTTACATTTGTGTAAACTGTAATATGAGGATAATGTTTTTGTTCTTCTCTTTGTTAAAACATTGGTTCTTAAATCCAATTCAATGATTATACTCTATGCCTGGATTGTAAATACCTTGTATTTCATCTGTTCCTTATACAATTTGTGTACATTGTTGATGTGAGTTGATTAGGAGATTCTTTAAAGTGTGACACTTTAAGAACAAAGTAAGGAGGCTTAAGGAAACATCAATGGAGTTCAATGCCTTCCAAATGATGAACCAAACTCATGAACATGAGGGCCAACTCCTTACACAACAATTGAATAGATAAAACACACAAAACAACACCAATAGAACAAGATATGATGCGGAAACTTAAAGGAAAGCAAGAACAAGATATTTAACCGATTAAAACAGCAACTAAACACATTTGAATCGATTGAATTGAACAAGAACACAAACTACCGAATAGAAATGAATAACAAACACAAATGACCAAATAGAATTGTAGAATAATGTGTGGAAATGGAAATGGAGATGAAGCAAGAAGGAACTTATGTGGTTGTAGTCATGGAAGGGAAGAACATGCCACTTGGAGGTGATTTTTCTAAGATAAGTGCATGAATGCCGCCACTTAGAGCTTCCCAAACACTCACAAGATGAAGGAGAACAAGTCTCACACAATTCTCTCTCAATTTGAGTAGAGTAACATTTCTTAAAATTCCAATTCTGAAATTACATGAGCATAACACCTCTATTTATAGTGTGAGAGGGCTGAAATTTAGGTGGGAAAATTCAAATGAAACTCATTTGAAATTGCCACAAAAAACAAGTCACATGGAAGGTGTGACTTCACATGGGAGGTGGGACTTGGTTTCTTTCTTTGGAACCTCCTAAAACTACACCTACACCTTCTTTTTATGTCACATGGAAGGTGTGACTTATCTTTGTACATTGGCACCCCTTATATCTATATCTACACATTCCTTTTATGTTCTACTAAAAACTACTCAAAAAGAAATTACAAAAAGAACACTAATAAGAAGAACTTCAAGTGTTGTGGTCCTTGACCATTCCTCCTATTGATGGCATCTTTATTTGCTTGTTGAGATGACCCTTCAAGTATAGCATCCTTGGTTATCTTCATGTATTTTTTATTCACATCAATTGTAAGTCTTGATGATTGAATACAACATGAGTATTTGAAAATCTGTTTTCTCAAAAAAAATTCATAAGTGCAGAATTTGTCATCACTGGGCAAATTTGTTTCTAATTTCTAAGTTCTAATTTGTAGTTCTGTTCAAACCCAGTGATATCTGTGGTCAATATTGTATTAATTACATGTTTGAATACAATTTTCCTCTGCTATAACTGCTTTTAATAAATCAGATTCTTCTTATCTTGGAAATTAAAGTTGTTTTTAATGTTTGGTCAAATCAACATGAGTATCTATAATTTCTGTTTGACTGACAAAAATAGCTTTATGGTTCAAATTTGATTCTTTTTTCTATTTTGAAAACAACCCTCTTTGACCATGAGTCATGGCTATATAAAGATTGCAAATAGTTGTTGTTTTTCACACAAACAACCTATTGTTCTTCTTTTTTTTCCTCTAAAGATTTCTCTACAGTGTGCAAGAATTCCTTTCTGAATTAAGCAATGGCTGGAACTCCTCCCTCTGCTATGAGAATGAAAACTAGGGCTGTTAGGAGTGGTGGAAAGCTTGAAGGGTGGTTCTCTGGAGAATCAGAATTCATTGACAAATACCTACATGAAACTAGTAGGAAAAGTGTCAATACACCCAAGCTTGTCTCCTTTACATGGATGAAGCAGCAAAATTTGGATATTGTGAGGAGCTTACTCAAGGAACAAAGGTTCAAATGTTTCCTTGAACTCACTGAAAACATTTATCCAGATTTGGTGAAGGTATTTTACATTAACCTTCAATTTAATGGTAACTCACTCATTTCTCATGTGAAAGGTGTAAAAATGGTCATCACAAATGATGTATGGGCTGCTGTGGCTGGATTAAAATCCTTTGGGCTGAGGATCAACAGAGGAAACCTTGGAATTGTTTAAGAATTCAACAAAATGCAATTCTACAAAGGTTGTTTGAAGAATCCCCTCTCCAAAGTGAGAAATTTTTCAGTTGGAGGGTTAAAGCTTGATGAAAGGCTCATAGCCTTCATAGTATCATGGATTATCACACCTAGGGGAGCAATCACTCCACTCTTTCTGAAGAAGATCTACTGTTGATCTATTGCATCTATTGCATCATGAACAAAGTAAAGATCAATTGGATCCACACCATCAAAGAGCATATGCAAAAGTCCATGAGGTTATGTGATTTCCACTATCTCTATGCTAAGTTTCTTTAGTATTTTGAAGTGGACATAGAAGGGGAGCTAGCTGAGATTATCAAGCCCTCAAGTGAGATTAACAGTGGATCCTTAAGAAAAATGAGGTTTACTAAAATTGGTGGGAGATGGGTGAGCAAGAATGGTGATCAAGCTGGCCCAGGTGGAACAAATAAGGGTGATGAACCTGAATAAGCAGCAACACAAGATGAACCTGCTGCTAAGACTCAAGAGGTGGGTCACAATGATGCTTACACAAAAAGAATGACAACAATGTCTCCTTTTGAAAGATTGATGATCAACCGCATTGACACCTTTGTTAAGAATCAAAGGAATCTCCATGATTTGTGTGAGTCAAGGTTTAATAATATGGATTCACGTTTCTCAACCCTGGATGAACAAATTGAAGAGGTTCCGAATCATATTATGCAACTACAATTCGAGAGGGAGAATAGTCCTTCCTTTTAAATTTCTGGTTTAAGTTTCTGAACAATTTTTTCTCTTTATGTTGTTTTAATTCTTCCTTTTGTCTATTTTATGAGACAAATAGGGGGAGAAGTTGGTTTTGTAATGTTCTTATTAACTGCTTTTATTACTGCTTTGAACACTGCTGCTATAAAATGTTTAACTAGTTTAAATTTGAAGTTTTTAAACTGTTCAAAACTCTGATACAAAATTTCAACCGGTTATTCCTGCGAAATAACCGATTGTTTATCTGTGTTTGCACCTGTGTATGTTTGTTGGTTTCTCATCTGATTTGGCTGATGTTCCTCTTTGGAAATCACCTAATGAAAACTGGTTTCTGGTGCTTATTTGATTGGAATAGATTACCCTGTGTTTGTATGTTTGCTCATGAATGCAGTTTGTACAAATTCTAAACAAGAACATTCCAAAAAGCATCCCAAGGATTTGTCTCCATCAAATAGTGGGAGATTGTTGAGCGTGGGAGCTTTGATGTTTCAAATCCAAGTTAAAGCTTGTAGTTGTGCTGCTTTTTGTTTGGGTTTAGATTAGGATGTTTAGAATCTATGTTAAGATCAGTTCTTAATCCTTGCACAAAGCTTAATCAATCTGTTTTAAATAAACAAAGTGTTTTTCCAAGCAAAGGGAAAACAACCGGTTGATTTATCGAAATAATTGGTTGTCTGTCACTTAGTTGGCTTAAAAGTAGTGTTTTTTTTAAAAAAAATTTTATGTAACTACCTAACCCATTCAACCGATTAAATCGTGGTTTCAACCGGTTAAATGTGTGTTTTCATAACAGTGTTTTGAAAACCTGTTTTAACTGTTTTGAATGTGATCAAAACTATTTTAGCTCATTAATGCTGCCTATAACGGCTAGATTTCAAGTGCTATAAATATAGCCTTTCTTTCAAAACAAAATAACAAGTTTTACACAATTTGAAGTAGAGATTGAGATTTGTTTTTTAAAGAAGTTTTCAAAGGTTTTGCAAGATTGTTGTTAAAGGTTTGCACCGGTACAAGATCTGATCATAGGGCTTCCTGTTTTGTATAATCTCAGGTGTTTTATATCCCTTTCAAAGTTCTTGTAATTGTTCTTTCATTACAAATGTAAGTGTGTGAAATCTTGCAAAGTCTGAGGGTGAGTGGGTCTTGTGGTTTTCAAGGTCACCTCTTTGTGGTGTGTTTGTTCTGAGAATTTGACGTAGCTCAAGGTTGAGTGAACCAAAATTGTTGTGTAAATCTCTCTTTCCCTAAAACCTTATAACTATTTGTGTTAATTCTGTTTTTGTTGTTGGTATAAACAACTGATTAAAATGAAATTTGAATCAGTTAAAATTTTGTAACAGTTTCTATATCATTGTTTGATTTCTTTCTTTAAGTGCTTATTTGTGATTGTTTGATAAGGTTCATTCTTAATTAAGTTTTGCGAAAATCTTTGATAAACAATTCACCCCCCATCTTGACTGGATACAAACGACATATGAGAGTACTTGTGTAAGTGTTTTCGAGAACCTTTCAGCGTAATATGAACTCAGAATAAAATTGCAGAAACTAGAGCAAAATTTCGCAAAACTGGAAAGCGGAGCGCCTTGGAGTGCAAGAAGTTTCTAGAACATTTTCCAAAATTAATTTCTTGTTGAAATCATATGGAAGAATCCCAACATAATTGGGGACGAAACGCAAAATATTTCAGATCAAACGGACGAGTATTCAGTTAGAAAATGATCAAAGAGTTTCACACAGAAACAAACCTTCCTTTCAGCCGTGACAATGATGAATAAAAAATTCATTGCAAATCTTGTGGAATGAATTTGAGGCTCGAATCTCAGTCACATCTCAATACACTCAATAAGGAATATCTGGTAAAAAATAAAAATCTAAATACCCAAGGAATAAGGCGTAATAAGTCCCATATCGAGAGAAAACAAAACTAGAAAACTTGTTTTTCTGAAAATAGAACGTCCTTCCTTTTCTTCGTTATATCTTTTTTCTGTGTTTTCTTTTTTTGGACGTGTCTCCTTGACTGGATACAAACAACATATGACAATACTTCTGTAAGTGTTTTCAGAACTTTTCAGAGTAATATGAACTCGGAATAAAATTGCAAAAACTAGAGCAAAATTTCATAAATCTAGAAAGCGGAGCGACTTAAAGTGCAAGAAGTTTCTGGAACATTTTACAAAAATAATTTCTTTTTGAAATCTTATGGAAGAATTCCAACAGAATTTGGGACGAAACGCGACAAATTTCAGTTAAAACAGACGAGTATTCAGTTAGAAAATGACCAAAGAGTTTTACACAGAAACGAACCTTCCTTTTCAGTCATGGCAATGATGAATAAAAAATTAATTGCAAATCATGTGGAATGAGTTTGAGGCTCAATTCTTAGTCACATCTCAATACACACAATAAGGAATGTCTGGTAAAAATTTCAAATCTAAACACCCAAGGAATAAGGTGTAATGAGTCCTAGACTAAGAGCAAACAAAACTGGAAAACTTGTTTTTCTGAAAAACAGAACGTCCTTGATTTTATACCTTATATCTTTTTTTGTGTTTTCTTTTTGGATGTGTCCTTGACTGGATACAAATGACATATGAAAGTACTTTTGTAAGTGTTTTCGCGAACTTTTCAGCGTAATATGAATCCAGAATAAAATTGCAGAAACTAGTGCAAAATTTCGCAAATCCGAAAAGTAGAGCTCCTTGGAGTGCAAGAAGTTTTTGCAACGTTTTCCAAAAATAATTTCTTATTGAAATATTATGGGAGAGTCCCAACAGAATTTGGGACGAAATGCCACAAATTTCAACTCAAATGGACGAGTATTCAGTTAGAACATTATCAAAGAATTTCAAATAGAAACGAATCTTCCTTCCAGTTGTGGCAATGATGAATAAAATATTCATTCGAAATCATGTGGAACGAATTTGAGGCGCAAATCTCAGCCACATCTCATTACACACAATAAGGAATGTATGGTAAAAAAATTCAAATCTAAACACTCAAAGAATAACACGTAATAAGTCCTAGACCGACAGCAAACAAAACTGGAAAACTTGTTTTTCTGAAAAACAGAACGTCCTAGCTTTTCTTCCTTATATCTTTTTCTGTGTTTTCTTTTTGGACTTGCCTCCTTGACTGGATAGAAACGACATATGAAAGTACTTATGTAAGTGTTTTTGGAACTTTTAAGCGTAATGTGAACTCAGAATAAGATTGCAGAAACTAGAGGTAAATTTCGCAAATCTGGAAAGCGGAGCGCCTTGAGGTGCAAGACGTTTCTGGAAAATTTTAGAAAATAATTTCTTGTTGAAATCTAATGGAAGAATACCAACAAAATTTGGGACAAAACACAACAAATTTCAACTCAAACGGACGAGTATTCAGTTAAAAAATGATCAAAGAGTTTCACACAAAAACGAATGTTCCTTTCTGTCTTAACAATAATGAATAAAAAATTCATTGCAAATCTTGTGGAACGAATTTTTCTGTGTTTTCTTTTTTGGATGTGCCTCCTTGACATGATACAGACAACATATAAAAGTACTTCTGTAAGTGTTTTCGGAACTTTTCACCGTAATATACTCATAATAAAATTGCAGAAACTAGGCCAAAATTTCGTAAATATGGAAAGCGGAGCGGCTTGGAGGGCAAGAAGTTTCTGGAACATTTTCCAAAAAGAATTTCTTTTTGAAATCTTATGGAAGAGTCCCAACAGAATTTGGGGCGAAACGCGACAAATTTTAGCTCAAACAGACGAGTATTCAATTAAAAAAAGATCAAAGAGTTTCACACAGAAACGAACCTTCCTATCAGTCGTGGCAATGATGAATAAAAAATTCATTGCAAATCTTGTGGAATGAATTTGAGGCTCAAATCTCAGCCACATCTCAATACACTCAATAAGGAATGTCTGGTAAAATTTTTAAATCTAAACACCCATGGAATAAGGAGTAATAAGTCCCAGACCGAGAGTAAAGAAAACTGGAAAACTTTTTTTTCCAAAAACAGAACATCCTGGCTTTTCTTCGCTATATCTTTATCTTTGTTTTATTTTTTGGACGTGCTTCCTTGACTACATACAAACGACATATGAAAGTACTTTTCTAAGAGTTTTCGGAACTTTTCTGCTTATTACGAACTCAAAATAAAAATTGCGAAAACTATGGCAAAATTTTGCTAATCTGTAAAGTGGGGCGCCTTGGAGTGCAAAAACGTGTTTGGAACATTTTCCAAAAAGAATTTCTTGTTGAAATATAATGGAAGAATCCCAACAAAATATGGGACGAAACGCGACAAATTTGAGATCAAACGGACCAGTATTCAGTTAGAAAATGATCAAAGAGTTTTACACAAAAACGAACCTTCCTTACAGTCGTGGTAATGATAAATAAAACATTCAATGCAAATCTTGTGGAACAAATTTCAGGCTCAAATATCAGTCATACTCAATACACACAATAAGGATTGCCTGTTAAAAACATCAAATCTAAACACCTAAGGAATAAGGCGTAATAAGTCCCTCACTGATAGCAAATAAAATTGGAAAACTTGTTTTTCCAAAAACAGAACGTCCTGGTTTTTCTTCGTTATATCTTTTTCTGTTTTTCTTTTTTTGGACGTGCCTCCCTGACTGGATACAAACGACCTATGAAAGTACTTCTGTAAGTGTTTTTGGAACTTTTTAGCGTATTATGAACTAACAATAAAATTGCAGAAACTACATAATATTCTTCTCACCAGGGATGGGAACTGTTCCATGGGTTGTGAACTCTGAGATCTATCCCTTGAGGTATAGAGGAGTTTGTAGAGGAATAGAATCCACACCTATTTGGATTTCCAATCTCATTGTTTTAAAATCCTTTTTGTCCTTGACAGAAGCTATTAGGACAGCATGGACATTCATGTTGTTTGGAATTGTAGCCATTGTGGCCATTTTCTTTGTCATTGTTTATGTACCTAAGACAAAAGGGGTTCCAATGGAAGAAGTAGAGAAGATTCTAGAACAAAGATCATTGCAATTCAAGTTTTGGCAAAAGAGATATTCTGGTTCTAAGAAACAGTGACTCAAACAAGACAAAAAAAACCTTGAATGTGTATGTAGTTGATTAGTTGAGTTGCTGAAAATCCTTATGAGATCCCTAGAGGATTGATATTAAGCTATTATTTTTACATTAATAAAAAATATTAAATTATTATCGATTGCTTTACATTCTTTTTTTGTCAATATTATGAAACTTCAATATCTAGAATTTGATCTTCTAACATAACCATTTTCTATTTGGCTTCTTTTTTCTCCTTTAAACTAACTAATGGTAAGAACTCATTGAGAAAGTGTTTTTCTATATCTTCTTGCATCCCCTTTAAATTTTACACTGCTCTGATTTCATGTCATGATAATTTATTTATGGCAAAAAAAGTTGAAATAGCTACTCAGTGCATTCAATTTTGAGCAAAAAAAGTTAAAATAGTTACTCAGTACATCCAATTCTGAGCAATAAAAACACTATTTTTCCAATTCACTTTTTTATTAAGATGAATATGAGATTCCCGTCTTGGTGGAATCCAAATGGAATTCACATAATAAAAATTAATTTGTCAGAAAGTTAATATTAAAAAATAATGTATATTATAAAATTAAATATATGTATGAAACATCTATGCCAGCGATGAGTTAGCATGAAATATAACAAATTCCAATAATTTTCTTATTACAAATATCTACAAAGTCTAAAATTTTATACTAACGACAAAAATCAATTTTCTTTAAAAATACATATAGACCAAAAAGATACCCGGTATTATATTAGCATATTTAGTGTGTGGGTCAAATTTAAAGGATCATAGTTTGTGGACATACACACATTGGTCATAATTTGAAGTAAATTCGTAACTTCACTCATCTCTTAAAATTATAAAGTTTGGATTGTTGCTAGACAAAGAGATGCATAGCACAATTATATAAGTCACATAACATGTAATTACATTGTTTACGGAATAACATGAGGGACGTGAGAGTGAGGGATGTGAGGGACGTGAGAGTGAGGGAGAGTGGGTGGAAGAGTCATGAGGGACGTAAACAACAACCATCTCGTCGTTACTCTACTTTCTTCTTCTTGAACTTTCCAGGGAGCCGTGGAGAAATTGATATGTTTAAAATATTTCAGAGATGGGCAAGGGTGAAAGAAGTTTTCATAGTGCGCAAACTTAATAGGTGGGGAAGGAGATTTGGTTTTGTGAATTTTTAGATGTGGAGAATGTAGCAAATTTAGAGAGGGAGTTGGTCTAGATTTACATAGGTAATATGAAAATCCATGTTAACATTCCTAGGTATAGAAAAGTTGGAGTTGAACAAGAGGCTGGTTTGACTAGAGTATCTGCGAAATAATCTGGGTACAACCCTATGAAGTATAGGAGTAAGGAGGCAGGGAAAGCCAAGGAGGTTCAGAGACCACTTAAAGAAAAACATTCTTATGCAGATGTGGTGAGGAAATCCTTACAAGGTAACTGAAACGGTCTTTCTTTTTATACACAATATGAAGTGAGGCCCTTGATGGTTAATAACGTGGTAGGTTGTTTGTCTCCAGATCTCAACTATGATTTGCTGTGTGAAGAAATAGTTAAAGGGGGGTGACCATGATTTCACAGAGTTATATACGAGATAACAGGATTATGATAACACCAAAGAACGGGGAAAGGATAGAAGATATTGTTTTATCTAAATGTTTATTTATTTTTTTCAAAAACATTGTTGATGTTTCTTATAATTGAAATTAAAATTAATGATAATTAATAAATATTATGAAATAAAAGTTAATGAATGGAGGAGGGTGGGTGATGGAGATCAAGCTCAAGAGGACATGGAGGCCAATCAACAAGATCAAGAAGAGGTAGAGGCACAAATGGAGGACACCCATGGAGGTCAAAGCCCACCTCAAAGGATTACAAGAAGCATGTTCAAAGCTTTAGGAGCTAGAGGACATTTATTTTCTCTTTTTGTAATTTCTTTAGTTGAAGGTGCTTAGAGTGAAACATTAGAAACCTCTTTTGTTATAGCATCTTTTAGGCTTTAGTTAGGAGCTTTAGGAGGGGGGGTGTATTAGTAGATAGGTGTAGGAGTAGAATAGGAGGTGCCAAAGTGAAAGCTTTGC
>Ga0123342_1008682_pt1 | contig 12619 bp, 5 predicted proteins | sample Turbeawhitnodule_FD_89960 | JGI IMG/M metagenome (GOLD analysis project Ga0123342, IMG submission 89960) | Root nodule microbial communities of legume samples collected from Mexico - Turtle bean Mexico white nodule | ecosystem: Host-associated > Plants > Roots > Nodule | place: Mexico: Nepantla...
CAAAGAGATAAAACAAAGTGGGTTGGGGTAAAATTAGGTTTAGTTTTAAATTTTTAATATTATTTTACTGAGGGGCATAATAGTAAAATCAAGTTTACTATGGGGGTGGCTGAAGAAGGGATGGAGGTGCATGAAGAAGCACTCTTGTTTGTTTCATAGGTCATTTCTTAAAAGTCTGAGCTTCAACCCAGAACCCAATGTTATTTGAGGGTTTTCTATTATATTGGACCCATAACCCTCGTATTCAGAGTGTTATGTGAATGGAAGAGATGGAACCACCTGAGCACGAATGTTGTGAAAAGTTTGAAAAAATTTAAATCGTTTTTATACAGAAAAATTGTTGAATCTTGTGTATCAATTTGTAGACCTAAAAGTTTACATTGATATATGTTTTCATTTTTTTAGTTGATTTACATTTTCATTCCCAATCTAACCTTGTCTTTTTTTGTTTAGATAAAAAAAATTACAATCTCTCATAAAGAAATGGCTTGACAATACAAATGAAGAATATGAAAGATAAAGGGGCAGGTCTCGTGCAAGAAGGGGCAAGCAAAATGGTCATTGTTATGCTGAGGTCACCCCCACCGACCCCAACTTTATAGGAAACACCAAAGGGAAAAGGATAAAGAGTTGACCCCAACTAGAATTGTCCACTCTACCTTCAATGATTATGGCCCCAAGGTAGAAATACTTATTGCTGAAAATTGGAATCCCCAGGGGCTTGTTGGAGGAGAGGGACATTTTTGGGATCCAAAATTCAACCATTCGACACATAACCGAGCTCACAATTTTCTCGACAAAGGCATCACTCTCTTTGAAAAGTAGAGTTGACTATTTATGAAAGAGCATAAGGTCTCCTAACAAAGAATTCCTAATGATTTCTTGGACCTAGAAGAAGGTCCAGGAGCCTAAAAAATGAATAAAAAAGAATAAGGCACTTATTTGATGCCAAAAAAGAAACTAAAGGCTTAAAAGCATATGTGGCTGACTGACTTGGAAAAATCTTATGAGTTGAGGAAAGAAGAAGCCTAGGCCAAAAAGAGAGTCATTTTAATCCAAAAGAAGGAAAATATATCTCTATAGCCTTATGAAAAATCTTATGAGCTGAAGTAATTCACTCGAAAGGAAAAAGATTGAAAAGCCACCGAAGAAGCCCTTAACGAGGATATTGCTACCCAACATAGATTTTTCTGCCATGGATCCCTACAAGATTATCATGGAGGGACAACTAGTAGAAGAAGAATAATTTTTCCAAGTGTATTTCCTTTTTCAATTGTGAACTTTGTTATATTTTACAAAAACCTAGTTATTTATAATTTGAATTAATTTTTTTTTCCTTTTTAATGTTGAGTTAAAATGTTAAGATTCAAATGCCCTCAAGAGATGAAACTTAAATGCTAACTTGAATGTGTTACCGATATCATTTTTTTTAGTTTACGTTGACTAGTATGTTTCAATTACTTATCCCAAAGACTAACTCAACTATCTTATTGAGAGATCAGATCTTTGTAGTTTACACTAAATATTACACTTCAATTCATAAAAACTAACTCATCTTATTGAGAGATCGATTCTTTGTAATTTTCATATTATGCTTCAATTCATAAATACTAACTCATCTTATCTTAACTAGTGAGAGGTAGAAGGTGTGGGTTTCTGTTCTCCACCTTTTCACTAATGTTGTGATCGAGTTGTGATTGGTGGCGATATTCATAAAACTTAACAACTATCTAAATCCAACACGATGAATTAAATTTTTCAGTCAATCGTGAAACCTGAGAATCAAAATTTCATGTCGTTTAGGTCATAGTAGTCTTTCGTTGTCCTCCCATAAAGTCTTTGTCTCATGTTTATGTTGGGGTCGTAAAAGGGATATATCGAAAGATAGTCATTGATTATAAGCCATTGTTATCCTAACATATTCACAAATAATTACAAAGAATGGAAGCCAAGTAAAAAAATTTAAATAGTCATGTACATTTTTGAAATATTAAAGACAAACACTTATTGAGTCTAGACTATTTCTTACACTCTCTACAAACTTTAAAACAACACAAGCCAGTGATGGATGAAAGGCGGTGATGGTTGAAAGAACTCAGAGAATAGGAAAAACACACAAGACACAATAGTTGTGATGGCTAGAGTAGAAAAGGTGTGATAGTAACCTTATTATATGTTTGCGAAAGAGGCAAGGTGAGTTGAATTCCTCTACCTAACACTTTGTGGTCATGTTCAATTCACACCCAATGAATGTCCTTCACTCACTATTTTCCTTCATGCGTAAAGGGCTTTATTTCATGACAAGTCCTTGCTTGGAATATTTGTCCAAGCTTCCTTAGAGGCTAGTAATTAAAGCCACCAGCTGAGTGCACCAATGCATGCCTAAGGGTGAATAATCTCTTTAGATATGGACTTGTGGGAATCATAAATGAAGATCAACATAGGGGTAACAACACATGCAACACTTATTCCTTGTGAAATTGTTCTAGGCCTAGATGACTTCAAGCCAACTGAAGTCATGCCTACACGTAACACTTCAACTTTGTTAAATTCATGTGTAAAGGTCACGAGTTTGCCTATATCACATGGCTCTTGACTTCGTGCAACTTAGTATTGAATTTAAGGATAAATATGAACATGTTATTGGTGAATCCAGCATGAATTGGGATTTTGTAATTGAAGTTTTGTTTTCAAATAATATAATATTTATCATTTTTGTTAAACAATTGAAATTGTTATTAAAAATATGATGTATATGACAATGTTAAAATGGTAGTTGAATTGAAATTTTCTTGTTCAATTAAAATTGTTAGTAATTAAATTCATATATACATACTATATATGATATATATGATATGATATATATATATATATATATATATATATATATATGAATGACAATATTAAAGGTGGTAGTTGAATTCATTTGGTGCAGAAAGTGTTTGACCATGCAATTCAAAACACAAGCAAGTTTGGATACTTGAATTGAAAGCACATCTTTGTAACAATAAACTATGCTTATGTACTTCATAGTATAGGAAAACTTCAATCAATCTTGGTTGTCATAATTTAAATGTTTTTTTATATTTGGAACTATATTATATATGTGGATGTAGCAAGGCCATTCAAAATACTATTTGATAAGGAGTTTACAAGCACCATGAACCAAGCATTTCTTATACCTTACCTTTGTGAACCACAACCTACCTTGTTTTCATATTAAAGAGCTAAATATTTTGTGCTACTTTGTAAATTTTATTATGTTATATTGTATTACTATGCTAGATTATTATTTTATTTTCTATATGGCAGATGGATGCATGGTAAATTACTTCTATTATGGTCAATTCTCTGAAGGAAAATCCATCAATCCCAATAAATAGATTCGTCGTGGTTAACTGTCACGTACAAAAAAACATGGATTTCAAAATAAAAAAATTTTGCCATGGAATTCGACTGGATGAATCAGATAATCATCTTACAATATGGTTGCAAGTTATATAAGAGTTTTTCGAGCATAGTTGTGCAGTATGTAACTGATAAGTGTCATAATTCAATAATATTTCATGTAAAAAAATAGGCATTTATGGACTTTAATTGTTAATAGAGTTATAATTCAACCTCTAATCTAGGAATTTGAACTTTTTTATATATTTTTTGGATTATAAGATGAATAAGAATGATTTGTTCCCAAATTTATGCTAATTTCCATAAGCATTGGAAACTCCCCAATCAAGATCGCTCCAGAGGAACTCGCCCAAGACTCGCTCAAGGCTCGCTTAAGCAAGTTCACTCCAATGAAGTTGGGCTTTTTTCCCTTGAAACTCACTTAAGCAAGTAATATTTTGCTTGAGTGATATGTCACTTAACCCTAGCCCAATTAGGTCAAATAAAAGGTATAAGGCAAAATCCTAGACACCATTGGAAGGATAATCAAAGATAGAAAACCCTAGAGAAAGGGGCCTTCAAGGAGAAACACGTTGAATCTTCTTTTCTTACTTTCCATGCTTGTAATATCCAATATGAGTGGCTAAGTGATGATGGCAGAAGGCCCAGCTCAGGACCAACCACTAGATCAATGGCAAGGACGATTCAAGAAGATTGGGATTGTGTTATTGATGGCGGAGACACCCTTCTATATATGTTCAAGAATTTCATAACCTAGTGTAATTTCTCTAGAGTAGAATTTATTTTCTTGCTAAAAATAGAGTAGGAAATTTAGTTATAATTTTTTTTATTTTGAATTAGGGTTGAAATTAGGCATCTAAAAACCAACCTAGATTAAATTAGGATTTCATTAAGACTCCTAATTAACCTATGTCGGTCATTTAGACCTAAATTAGTCACATGAAGCACACCTAGGTCATGCTTGCAATGTGACTTCATTTAGGGACCACTTTCAAACCATTTCCATTTGAATTTTCCCTTTCTTTCCTGTAAGCCTTGGTCGGACCTCGAACCTTTAAAGGGGTGTCTTGGCAAATGAATTAATAAGTTCAATTTTGAGTGTTATGTTGCCAAGTTGTTAGCTCTTACACTCCCTTGTCTAAACCTCTCTAGGATAGACACCTTTGGTCTTCTTCTTCACCTTTCCAAGTGATATGGCCCAACCAATCACTCTCACTACTCTTCATGCACCTTCAAGGAACCCATAGCTCCATTGGAGTCATCCTTATTCCATCTCCTACACCAAGCTTTCGCCACTCCTCCAAAAACTCCAAGGAAAACAAATCGGAATGAAGGCACAACCCATCATCTTCCCTTTGAGGTTGGGAGTAGTTTCTCAAACTCTTATGTATTGAGGTGATATTTATGTATAATGTTATGTTCTTGATTGATCATTAGTATTTTTATTTTATTCTTAAAGTTTGAATCTTTATTCATAATTTTGATCCTTAGATTTGACTGACAAGTACTTCTAAGCATCTGACCTAAATGATAATGCTTAACATATTTGAATAAATGTTCGTAATGATAAGACATTTTTATAAACATGTGAGGAATCGATATTTAGGAAACAATCTTAATAACTTTGTATGCGAGGAATCGATATTTAAGAAACAATCTTAATAATTTTGTATGCGATGAATCAATATGAATGATTTTTATATGTGCATCAATGTCAATCAAGATGGAATGTTATATGTTTTTATTCATTGAAAATATAGACGAGTGAGAAGGATTAACCACAATCCCAACTTTCAAATTGAATCATCTAAATCATTTACTTTGTTTTTATTTAAATTTCTTACATAAATTCATGATACAAACAACCTTTCAAACAAAATCTTACACATCTTTTTATATTTAGTGAATATTATACTTGAGATTTTAGAATTGTTCCTTATGGGTTTGATATCCTTCTTTCGAAACAATTTATTACTTCTGACTCGATACACTTATCATAAAATAGTTATCAGTAACTCGGCCCTTTGTTGTTAACAATGTTCAACACACCTCGTGTTACACCTTAGCATGTGTATTTTGGACTTTCAAGTCATGCATTGATGGTTTCAATTATTGCAAGTTAATAGTACAAGTTGATGGGACATTTTTTATCGAAAAATACCATGTCACTTTACTAAAAGCAATTGGTCAAGATGGAAATCAAAACATATTTCCTTTATATTTGAAAATAGTTGAAGGTGAAACAAATGAAGCCTTGATATAGTTTATTTCAATTTCTATGAGCATATGATGCCACAACGAATTATATGCATATTAACTAATAGAGGAACGATCGTATTATTAGCATTACAATCTCCGAAAATTGGTTAGGAAGTAGTTGGTCTTCTCTCAATGTATTGCTTATGCCACACTGCATCTAATTTCAATAAAAAGTTTAAAAATACAAAGTTGAAGAAACAATTGATAATATGGGTATCTATTTTCCTTACCTTTCATTGATCAATATTACAAAATGATAGAAACATAAAATAATTTCATTTATTACATTATCACAAGTTATGAAAGGAAACAATCAACTCTTCAAGCAAAGTTATTGGTTCTAAGATCATAATTCTGGCAAGTTTTTTCCTCGATAGACCAAATAAGTTTGGAAAGTAGACTCAGGCTATGACAGAGGCAAGAGGTATGGTCACATGACAATAAATTTAACCAAATACATGAATTCTATTCTGAAGGGAGTACGATTGTTACTCCTTTGTACTTTTGTTAAGATAACTTTTGAAATAACAAAATGTTGTTTTATTGAATGAGGGATCAAGATAAAATGTGTTACGAGCTAGTCATCAATATCCTGAAGATATCACTGCCTTACTACAAAAAAAAAAAAAAACAACTACACCACCCTGTCATGGGTCATGTCTAAAGGTATAATAGAAAAAATTTAGAGTTTGATGTTCAGGAGTTAGTCACTAGATGTCGACCTATGACATACCTAGTCGGATTAAATGATTGTTGATATGATTGTGGGGAGTTTTAAGCTTTTTACATTCCATGTGCTCATGTTATCCTTTTTGGTTCAACATATCATTTACAACTAACGATATTCGTTGACCCAATCTACATTTTGAAGAATATTTACAAGGCTCACAAAGTCCAATTCCATTTAATTTGAAATGGAAATTATTAATCTACTTATATGAGATCGAATTTCATTCTAGAACACATGCAGTGTAAAGAATCTAAAAGATCAACTATTAATCATGTCCATAAAAAAATGGATGAACCAATTCAGAATAAGTCACATAAATGTTCTTAATCTCGAAATGAAGATCCCAATAAAGTAAATTATTCATTCAGACAATAGAATGTTGTTTATCATATTATAACAATTTATCTATTTCATTTAACACTCTCTCTTTTATGTCTTTTTTTCAAACAAATCTTAAATTCATACACATATATTTATAACAAATTACTTAAATATGTACACATAATAATTTAGCACATATTATACAATTTTTCAAATAATTTTGTATTACAATTTTAAAAATAATTTTGTATTACAATTTTAAAAATTACATAACGAAATTAAATATTTTTTGTTAAATAATTTTAATACCAATTTTACTTTTCATTCATTTCTCAAATAAAAAACTATTTAATTATTCTTAAATGAATCAAATAATTATTTCTTAAAAAAAATTGTTAAATATTTAACAACTCAATCAAAATAATTTCATGTTTTTTAAATTTATGTTATTTTTTCCTATGTATATCTTATTTACTAAAAAAAATTCATTCATTATTTATTAATTCTTTTATTACCCTTAAATTTCAAAGAAAAAGCTTAAATAATAATAAAACGGAAAAAAATTTAACAAGAAATCATGTTTTGTGTACTCAACTTTTATTCAATTCATTTTATACTAAATTTGTCCTCCTCACTAACAACTTTATTAATAAATCTCATGCTCATGAAACACGACTTCTACATTAATTCATTCAATACAAAGTCGTGTTGCTTAACCATGATTGTAATTTAAAAATAACTTGAAATCATAAATTGTAGAGTTGAAATATAATTTTTTTTATGTATATATGAAGTCATTCTAAAAAATAGGACTTACAAAATATATAATTTTTAAATTTTTTTGCATTGTAGTAAATTTAAGATAAAATTACACTATTTTAATGAAAAAAAAAAACCATTACCATTGGTGCATGTATGTTACAAAAGAATGGACATAGTAATCTCAAATGAGAAGTTATTGAAATTTCCTTCAATAATTACCTTATTTATGAATTCATGCTCTATAAAATTTAAAATGTTATAATCAAAACTTTAAAAAATCAAGACAGTTCAAATTTTGAAGCATTTCATTGATGTTTGATTTATTTTCTAAACAAACTGTAAAAGTTATATTTTAATTAAATCGACAATACAAGATTATTACTCTAGTATTACATGTTTATTTACATAAAACATAGTCATTGAAAGAAAAAAAGTGAAATTCGCTGAATAAATAATAGTCTAGATTTTTAACTAAAAGACAAGTTTAACAACAATAAATTTTAATCTTAAATTTTTCAGTAGAGTCTAAAACATCACTCTCATTTAGCCTCCAAACTTCCAACACGGTCAACAAAAACTAAGTACACTTAAATATATGGGTGCTATTCCTTTCGTTAAGTCCTACTCAAGTGGCGTTAATAGATATGGTTTTCTTTTTCTCTTCATTAAGAAGCTACTACTAGGGTGTTGTAGTCAACAACATGCAACGTTCACTTCTTCAACCCAAAATTAGGATTAGTAAAGTAGATTAGTGCCCTTAATCCCCTCTTCATTAAAAACTATTGTCAATAACACAAACAGAAAATAAATTAGTTACTTATTAGAAAAACACACCAAAAATTAACAGAAGCGTAATGCACCATCCAATAGAAGAACATGAAGCAAATGTAAACAAAAGGTTATATTTATATTTATATTTATATACAAAGAGAAGTTGAACTTATGTTCAAAGGAATGTTCCCCCATATCAACTTTAGTTCAAGGAAAATTCAAAACATTAATTGTAAATTGGATTCGATCAATTTTACCGAAAAAAATTAATTTTTTCAAAAAAATCGATAATTGTCCTAATTTAAATTATCCCAAAAACAAAACAAAAAATCCAAGCACACGATGAACATAACCGTAACCATCGACACGTCGCCGTCTCATTTGTCCCTTTTCCACTCACACGAACATAGCTTCGCCGAATTCGTAAACCACACGTGTCCCACGATCACGTTACGACACCGTTTTGCGACGCTCTTCCTAAAGAGGCGTTATGATAATCTTCTTATCTTTTCTACAAAGACGCTGGACCGGTCCGGTTCAGTTACGGTTGACGCTGAGACTCGCTCCGCCAGAACCCGGTTCCCGCGAACCGGGCCCACATCTCCTTCTCCAACCCCTGTTCCTCCTCGTCCGTCTCGTTCTCAGGGATTTGCTTGAGAAACTCGTCCAAGCGCGTGGTACCCACGTCGTAGTCCCAGCCCTCGACGCTGCTGGCCCTGTGCGGGTGCAACACCACGATATCATCAGCCTTGTTCCCGACAACAACGTTGCCGTTATTCTTGTTTCTCATCAAACGACGTCGTCTCTTTCGGGCGGCTTTGACGACCAGCCTCTTGGGGACCTTGTAGACGGCCAGCACGGCGAGGTGGATGACCACGCAGGGGAAGCAGCAACACACAGCGGCGCACTCAGCCGCGCCTCCACCGGCCACCTCGCCGACGCCCCGCCTCCGGCGACTGTGTACCGGCTGCGGAGGGACGATGACTTGGTGGACCATTGGAAGCAAAGCTATTCGAGAAAAAAATAAACGCGTGTGATTGCGATTATTGTTTTCAACGGTTTGGTTGGTTCTGTTTTTTATGTTTGAATCTTTGGGAAAAGGGAAAGAAAGAGAGAGTGGAGGAGCTTGAAAAAAGGATTATCGGAGAAAGAATTGGGGGAATTTTAAGAGACAGTGATAAATAGAGAAGGTTGTTACGGATCGGGGTTTCGTAAGATCGCGTCTCACTTCACACTGAGAGAATGAAAGAGACTTCCAGAAAACCGAAACTGCGGTTTCTTTTTTCTTTTATTAACTTCATACATTGTCACTGGCTTAATTAATTATTTATTTTGGTTACTATATTTGATTTTTTAGGTCAATTAGGATTGCTTGTAAAATAAAAGTGGTACTAAAAGGGTAGTTTAAGTCTCAGTTTGAAATTTGGCAGAACCACATCAGAACCTTTAACTGAATGAGAGAAATCAGAAAATAAGTCATCGCTAGAAAATAATTAACATACCTTAACTGAAAAACAATATTATTTAATTACTACTGTATTTCAAAATTATATATATATATAAACTACTTTTTTTTAATAAAATATTAATTAGTTTTTTTTTCTAGTTCAAATTTGACCCAAAATATACCATTTAAGTTAAGTTTTATAATGAGAGATTCATTTTATAAGTTGTGTAGTTGAATGAATCTAACTAAAATTATTCAATTTATCTTTTATTCCTTTATTAAGATCAATGATAGTTATATTGTATCTCTTTGTTAATTTTTAATAGGTTTTATGACTGAAACTCTTTAGATAATTTACATTCTCTTTTAATAGAATATCGGACTAACTAATTAATGGTGTAGAGTCTATTTGTCTCAAGTCAAGTAGAGGAAGAGGTTTATCAAATAAAAAACTCTTATTAATTATCATTTTAATCTCTATATTAAGGATCAAAAATTAATTTCATTTTCTATATTTTAAAAAGTTTAATGTATCTTAATTTTTTAAAAAGTTCAATTTGATCCCAACTTTTTTTATAAAATTCAATGTGGTTCAGCTTTTTAATGAGGGCAATCTAACATAAGAAAATATATTAAATAATTTAAAAAAAAATTGGGATCACATTGAACTTTTTAAAAATCGCGAAACTGAATTAATTTTTTACCCTTAATATAAGGATTAAAAGGGTAATCAAGCCTTTAAATTACCTTACACATTATTGTTCGACGATTGCCTAAGTTAAAAAAAATGAACTTGTGTTTGTCGTAGTGTTAAATTTTAAGCAAATGTTATGCTACTTGATAAGGACGATAAATGTTTTCGATTGAGCTAGTGACGATAAATGTTTCCAGCTAAGCTAGTGACGATAAATATTTCTAGTCCAGATAAATGTTTCCAATTGAGATAAGTATTTTTAACTGAGATAGTGACAATAAATGTTTCCAACTGAGTTAAAGACGATGTTGTATGATAAGGTTGGGTCGTCAATGTCACATGATAAGATCAGTTTTTCACTTCTAACACTAATTTTTATCTCCCCTAAAATTAAAGACACAATCTTAACCAAATCATGCTTATAATCAAGAATATAACATTTTCCTTTTGAATCACCAAAATCAAATTTACCAATATCATCACCACATACTCTTTTCACAAAACAATTTCACTAATGCATCGATCAATCAAATCCTTCTAATTGTAACTTCTGAAATAATTAAACAAAATCAATGAACGAATTAAAACTATTCATATTTTATGGCTAAATGGAATCATCTGTCGAACTTCACAAGTGGTTTTACCACCCTTCCATGCAATTTCGATCCCTTAGCTTTTCACATACTAATTTAAGTCACGAGTAATATTAGTCTTTTGCATAAGGATGAAACTTGTGAAAAATGCTTTTTCCACTAATTCCCAGCTTTATATCTTTCAAGATTATCATGATAATTCACTTCATTTCCTGATCATTTGTTTTTTGGATAAAGGTAGAAAGAACCAAAATTTTATTAGCCATTTTCAGCGGAAGCCAACTAGTCAAGCAACTAACTCAGCTCCCTTATCGTCCCTTACCTGCAATGTTGCACCAAATTACTCTATTGCGTTCACGTAAAGACGTTGCACAACATGCTGAGTAAGCCTTTTATTAATTTCTTTATTAATAATTAATAGGTTTAGATAAGTTGCATTACGGATAACCAATTATAAAGGAAAATATCACACTGAATCGCACTTATTTTAAATGGAATTTTATGATAAAACAAAAGCGTGTTACTGTAATTTCACAATAGACATTGTGGAAAGTTTAAAAGGCTTATTTCTTAATTGTAATTTCTGATGCAGTTTATCATAAAAGATTTATTTTAAAATAACTTCTTAAAAGATCTTTTTAATAAGTTGGATCGTTATCTGTTCCACGTCACTGGCTAGTGCCTAATGATGATGATAATCATAGAATGCTTATCGTTTTGTTCCGTCAAACTACATATAACTTTCTCATAACTAGTTTAAGAAAGAAACTAGAGAAAAAAATTTGGAATTTAAACTAATATATATGCAAATTATAAAAAAAAATGAAAAGTTATATAAAACAAACTAATTTATATATAAATTAAATTTTGTAAAGAAACTAATTTTATTTATTTATGATGTTATAAGTGTTTTATCATAGATCCCTTCCACCAATGAGTTTGCCATTGGAATTAAACTTCAACTAATTGAATAGTTTTCAAATTTCAATTCAGCTATTTTATAAATTGTTTCGAATTTCATTTAACTTCATCAAATTGTACAAAACTTAATTGATTACGTTAAATTATTTTATCAATGGTTTTGAATATTACGGCACTCACATAATTACATCGAATTATTCCACTGATATTAACACACTAAGTACTTCATATATTTTATAATAAAAAATTATTATAGTTATTTCATAGTTAGGTAAGTCAGGTACATTTCTTTCAACTAAACCGCTTTTAGGCGATTTTAATGTTACCTTAACTACTTTTCAAAAAGCACTGTGAATAAGTTTTTCTTTTCTTATGTTTCAAGGGTTGTTGCATATTTGAATGGTTGGACATAAATGAAATAGACTTTAAACTAAAATAATTACCATTTATGTACATAACATTAATTTTATGTTTCTATAATTTTTCTTTATTCATAATTTTAGTCTTTGGGATCAAATAACAATGTTAATTGGTGATAGCATATTACTTACAAACATTGTAACCGCCTATACTTTGGCAACAATCTCTCCTCCCCCAACTTATGCCATATATATATATATATATATATATATATATATATATATATATATATATATATATATATATATATATATATATATATATATATATATATATATATATATATATTAAAA
>Ga0123342_1008683_pt1 | contig 12619 bp, 8 predicted proteins | sample Turbeawhitnodule_FD_89960 | JGI IMG/M metagenome (GOLD analysis project Ga0123342, IMG submission 89960) | Root nodule microbial communities of legume samples collected from Mexico - Turtle bean Mexico white nodule | ecosystem: Host-associated > Plants > Roots > Nodule | place: Mexico: Nepantla...
AGATACCTTTGTTCCATATTGGAAGTTAATCTTATAAGCATGTTTAGTTGTTCTGTAAGATCCTAAATTGGATGCCACACTAAACGATTGGATGGAATACACATGACCTTCAGATATCTGACTATGGAATTTATATATTAGTGTCCTCCTCACAGATGCATGGATTCGTACTCCCTAAAAAAATACATAAGGAAAACATGTTCAAAAGCAACCCGTATAAAATATATGCACGTCACAACTGAGTTTTATGGAAAACTTACTTTTTGATCTTGTAGCACCATCTCTAGTGAAAAAGACTCTAACAACCACAATCAACTTTCCATGTATCAACTAAATTTTAACCCAGTTAAGGTAAACCCAAGGCACGACTTTTTTTAGAGCAGACATAAACTAATTGTCTTGCAAGAATTCTCCCCTCTAGACAATGAAAGGTACATCATGTTGCCTATATACAAAAGCAATTTTGCACATACTTTTTACAGTTTTAGAATGACTTCTTGTACTTTATACACTATTGAAGAAAAAATTGATCATTGTGCACTGCTCTCATAAACCTCATTCAAACAATGTTATGAATTCACACAAAATTAGTACCGTTTTATTGATACTTTTCAGAATCCACTTTTTATTTGGCAGCCCAATTTGAACAACGTTTGGAAAGGCTATGCAGACCTTTTGCTCTACCACCCAGAACTTTATAGGATTGGCAGTTGTGGCAATTGGTTGACTCCATGAAACACACTAGGTTGAATTATACAGATCTGCAAATATTGATGAATGTGCATTGCTCTCATAAACCATAAAAAATGTTAAAAATGCAGCCCATGCAACAAAAAGTACTTTTGCACATACTTTTTACAGTTTTGGAAAGGCTTATTCAAGTTTATACACTATTGGAGAAAACATTACTTTATACACTAATGGAGAAAACATTGACAAATGTGTGCCGTAATACAAACAAACCTCATTGAAACATTGTCATAAATTTTCTCAAAATTGGCGCCACATGAATTCCCACAATCCACTTTATATTTTTTTTATTAAATTTTACAAATTACAGTTTTTACAAACTTATTTAAAGATAGAGATGGTGATAGATGATAAAACTTTATTCTTGAAGCAATAATCTGGCGCCAAATCTTGATTTCCAAAAAAAAAATTAGAAAAACCATGAAAGCTTCTGCATTGCATGTCAGAAAGAAACAATAAAATCAACAGATGAACACATTATAAATGAAAATAAATCACAAATTTAAAAATTAGTAATGGTGAAAAAAAGTAAAAAACAGATAACTATAAACAACAAATATGGTGAAAACATATTCATAAACCTGTCAAAGGATGCAAACTTTGATCAGAATCAAACAACCAAAGATAGAAAAAACATGAAAGCTTTTGCATGTAAAAAAGAAACAATAAAATTAACAGATGAACACATTATAAATAAAAATAAATCACAAATTTAAAAAATAGTAACGGTGAAAAAATTAAAAAACATAGAACAAAAAAAATTAAAAAAGTTTTTGCATGTCAGAAAGAAAGATTTTTTTTATCAGAAAGCATGAGAAAACATATTGACAAACAAAAAATGAAAGGATGACAGAGAAGATCAAAATTTGCAATTTTGATAAAAAAAAAAAGTAAAAGAACAAAAAAGCTTTTTCTGTTTGAATGCATGAAGGAACTGTTTGCCTTCTATGGGGAGAGATGGAGGAGAGAGGGTAGAGATAGCAGTTGAGGAGAGAGTATTAAAAGATTAAATATTATAAAGTTATTTTGGATTAATTTTGATCCATTATGTATTAATTAGATGATCCGTTGAATTTGAAAATAAAAGCAGATGGATCCATTTAATTTTACAATCCATTCAATCTGATCCAAGACTTTTTATTTTAACAATGATAAATTGGATTGGATTTTCAATGGATGTATATTTGGCATATATTCTAATTTTCTATTGTTTTTCAGACACATTTTATACTGTCAATATAAAAACGAAATTAACTTCGGTCTAGGTCTTTCGGATGAAATTTTGATAGCTGTGAAATTAGTTTTGATTTGTATTATTTACTATCAATATATCCAGAGAGTAGGCTGAAGTACAAAACAAGTACATGGTTGTTGTTGTAGATTTGTCAAAAATAGACATGTCAAATCCATTGCTGATACTGAGTTAATATTGTGTAACTGGTTCTTACTGCACATGGCAGCATTTAACACCCATGAGTAATAATCTATACCAAATAATAATATGAATAATATTTCTAAGTATAGATTCGGAAATTTAAAAGATTTTTTATTTAATATTTACAATTTTTCTTTCTTTCTTTGATTTGTGTATTCAATTTTATTTAACCATCAGTTCAGTATACTAGATTAACAGTTCAGTATATTATAAAGTGATAAAATAAGGATGTAATATGATATTCCTAAAAAAATATCTAATACAATAGAAATTAGTAGTATTTATTTATTTTCTTGATTTAGAGAAAATGAAATAAAACTTAACATGTATACCATAAATATGTTTTTATGATAATCCAACAATTCAATCCAATCTAGGTTGAATTTTATGAATTAGATTAAATTTAACTCATCAATTTCTTACAAATTGGTAGATTGAATTCAAAAATTCAATCAAAATTATAAAATAATATTAATATTAATATTTGATTAAATTTATTAGCTAAATATGTATATATATAGTCTAATTTTAAAAAAATATTTATAAAAAAATATTTTGAAATTATAAATTTTACCAAAAAAAGATATTTAGATTTTTAGTCCAGGTTGGATTGAATTTAATTTAATAAAAGAAATGCAAAAAGTTAATCCAAGCTAATCTTCCAAACCCAAGCATGAGTACCTTGGTTATTGAGCAGTTTGACTGTAGTGGAAAACTGGTATGAAATGGATTATTACGAATACTCTGAAATATGTATGAAACCTTCCTCGAAAACCTCGGATTGTGTTGAAGGTTGAAAAGCTTTCAGATTGTGAAGTAGCATACAATAACTAATCACATTTAATAACATGCAGATTAAAATGCATTTGTAGCGTGAACATGCAGATTAAAATGGGTTTACAGGTAGGATTGTTGAAATGAACCAAGACAAGTCAATTCGTGCTGTAACTTTAAAGCACAATCTTATTAGAAAGATGAGATCATCACAACGAAGTCCAAACACAAGATTCAAACACATGAACTTCGGTATGACAATGATCATGGCACAAGCAATATCTTCCCAAAATGCTCGCTGCTTTCCATAAGCTGGTGAGCTTCCGCAGCTTCGGCAAGAGGGAAAGATTTGTAGACCACAGGCTTAACCTTTCCTTCAGCAATGGCAGGCCAAACGTTCTTCTCCACTTCGCTAATAATTAGGGCTTTATTTTCAACACTTCTATTACGTAAGCCAGCCCCTGAACATATGAGATGCACAAAGTTGTAGATTGTATCATACTATATAAAAGAGCTCAAGAGCTCACATAAGTAATGAAAAGTTTGCTGTCCAAGCGTAGGTTTCTGTTAACATTGGAAAAAGGCTACTATAGGTTCATAAAAGTAACAGCCATTGAGTTTATGCATCCTAATGGGTTTTTCAAACAGCTTAATGCTTCCTCATACAAAACTAAGTTTCAATAAGATCAAAAGAAGTAGAAATTCAAAAGGGGTGAGCCTATTCTTGATGCAGGTAAGTCTGGAAGGAAAGTAACCACAGTGATAAACAACTCGAAAAAATAAAAACTTGAAGAAGCACCTATACAGAAATGCAGAAAAATATAGCAGTAAGAGTGTGCTAAAAAGCATTCACAATTCCCTCACTGTTTTCCCAACTACCCAAAATTTAGAATTTCATAAATTGCTTTGCATTTTAGTAATTATTCAGAGACTTTTTTCTTTAACTTTTTATTTGTCAACATACAAGATTTAGCACAATGTTTATACTTGCACAGACAAATTAGAAACTGAATTTGAGCAAGAGAATATATTAAAAAAGGGTATATTCCCAAGATTGCAATACCTTGTACTGTGAGACGCTTAGCAAGTAAAGGGCGGAGATCTACTTGTGTAGTAACCCCACCTTGAAAGCCAATAATAAAAAGCCTTCCATCCAAATTCAAGCTATCGATATTCTTTTGATAGTAGGATGCTCCCACACAATCAAGAATAACATCAACACCTACAATCACAAATCAATTACACTGTTACAACATGCTTCTCTATAGCACAAGTAAAAACAAACATTAGAGGTACTACTACATAAATATTAAAGGCCAAGGAATACAGGAAATCACATCATGCAAGCAAGAGATAATACCTTGTCCACCAGTTTCCTCCTTTACCCTGGCAACAAAGTCTTCTGTTTTGTAATTGATGGCCACATCAGCCCCAATACTCTTGCAAAAAGCTAGCTTCTCCTCATTCCCTGTCAAGCAATATCTAGTCTAGAATAAAATTTAGGGAAACATTGCTTGGAATTTCAATAAACCAGATGGGACATTTTCACTAAATAATATATCAGAAAGACATTTTCCATATGTTGAATACATCGGAAAGAGACTATTGTTGAATAAAGGGGTACCGAACCTGCAGTAACAAATACCCTAGCCCCTCGATACTTGGCTATCTGAATTGCAAATGTACCAATTCCACTAGAACCTCCATGAATCTGAGAGAGATATATAATAAATTGAAGTTAACATAACACTAAAAAAGTTAGCAAATTGGGTCATCAGATATCTTTTAGGTAAGATCCAGTGAAAAAGCTTGCTGTGGTCAGGCTGATATAATGATAATAATAATAATTTAGAATATAGAGTATGATGAAATACCAACAGGGTTTCCCCTTGAGATAAACGACTCGTCATGAAAACAGTAGACCACACAGTGCATGCGACCTCAGGAAAACTAGCTGCATCCGTGAGTGAAACACCTGGTGGAATCGGAAGCACTTGCCCGGCGGGGACAGCAACTTTCTCGGCATAACCTCCTCCGGCGAGAAGAGCACAGACCTGTGAATTAATAATTTTGAGTGACAGTGAAAGAGTAACAGAAGAAAAGGGAATTAGGTTAGAAGTACCTGATCGCCGATTTTCCAGTTGGAAACGTTTTTACCGACGGACAGGACAGTTCCGGAACATTCGAGACCCAGGTAAGGACTGGCACCTTTAGGGGGAGGGTGGAAGCCCTTCCTCTGAAGGGTATCGGCTCTATTAAGGGCAGTAGCGTGGACTCCGATGAGAACCTCGTTGTCTTGGAGTTGGGGATCTTCAACTTCTTGAAGCTGCAGCACTTCAGGACCCCCCGGAGTAGTTATCACTACGGCCTTCATCTTCAAGCTTTTTAGACACACCCTCTCTCTCTCTCTCTCTCTCTCTCTCTCTCTCTCTCTCTCTCTCTCTCTATTCCCCTATACAAGATTTATACAACATCATACATCAAATGTTATATGTCGTACTACCAAAAAATAATCTTCCTATTCAATAACATCTATTAATTGTACCATTATTTTCCCACCAAAAAATTTACTCAAGGATAAATAAATTTTAAATAACTAGACCAAATCTGGATTTTTAAAAATTCAAATCCCTTACCAAAATTAATAATAAAAGTTCAGTATATAGAGATTATAACATGCCTTCATCAAAATAGACTTCAGTATAGATTTAACAGATTCCAGCACACTTTTTAGAGAAAAATTGGGGTGGGAAAGAAGAGTTTAATTGGTTAAATGCAAAATGATGATGTTGGAATTTTTTTGTAATAAAGATTAAACTACTTCTTATGCCTCACCATTTCCAGAAAATTATATTCAGTTGACGTAGAATTATAAAATTCACTATACAATTTCAAGTTATAGTAATTATATTACCTTTGGTTTATATTTAATATTTTTTTATTTTTTTTTTATAGTTGCCTATTTATTTAAATAGCCAACAATTGTCATTGTCCCATTTACATGTTTAACTTGTGCTTACATAAAAAAAAAATTTATGTTACATAAAGTCCATGGATTATGAATATAAATTTCTGTAATTAGGTGCATACAAGGATTCTCGGCACCAACCTCCAATTATTACAGTACCAATATAAACAATGTTGCCTTTAACAGAGGCAAACAAAGAGCGGCAACTAGAAGATTAAACGCCTCAACTTGAAATTAGTGGAACATCTCAACAAAATAGATTCTATGTATAAGTAAAATTACAAGAAATACAATCACGAAATAATCCATACACTTCACACAACAGATACCCTGGTTTACAAAAACAAAGAGATAGAAACTTAGGATGTTGTAAGAAACATTTGATTGAAATTAAATGGTTTAGAGTGAATAAGATTATTAATGAACTAAAATAATTCAAAAAATACAAAATAGTTTGGAAAATGAAATTTGTTTATTAAATTATTTAAAAAACATCTAATTTCCAAATTAAGCAAATTTAAAATAATATCGACTCATTTTTTATCAAAAAAGCTTATTTTAGAAAATTAAAACAAGACAGTTACCAATTATTTTGGTAAATTAAAAATTGAATTAAGAAAGCAATGCACCACTTTGAATAATATAACAATATAATTCGAAACAAAACAAATACCACCACACGTCACTTGCTAAGAATAGATTTACGTCTTATGAAAAACAGAGATTCTCAATTGAAATAATTTGAATGGTAAAAAATGAGTTACTTTTGAGCACTGCTAAAAAGACATGATGGAGTGCTTTTGCCAGGAGTTTCAACACCACAAAGAAAATATTACTTTACTGGAGAATAGGGAGAAAATTAAACAATATACACAAAGGATCACTTCAATTTCTTCATAAAATCAAATCAAGTAAACAGCCCTAGAGACAAGAACCTCATTCGCGTCAAAAAAGAAGTGAAAGGATTTTCTAACAGACTTTCAAATACTTGGGAAACTAAATATTGGGTGACAAGTGAAAGGATTTTCTAACAGATTCGACAATATTCTTTAAAATATATTGGACTTTAAATACAAAAACTATGCGAGAAATTCATGTAGGTATAGAATTCACATATTTTAACCAGATTAATAGAACAATGAATACCCAAAAAAAAATAGTATAACAGTTATATTACGCATTCATGAGCATTGGTATATCAGTTAAAGACAAAACCTAAAGCTAAGGATGCTTAGCAACAACTCTTGTCAACATTACGGTGCATCAAATCAGTCGAACAACTTCAAACTAAGTAACCCATCACACAAAATACAACAAAGAAAGAGACATGACAGCATATCAATAACAAAGATTAAAACCTAATTTGTGATGATACGACTTCACTATATCCAGCTTAATAAAAACAACGTTGAATTTCATAAATAATAGACAACTTTGAAATAAACTTGAAAACATAATCACCAACAGTCTTTCATACACAAGGCGCACAAATTAGATCAAACAAAGGTTATATATTCATCAAAACAACTACTCAAATTGCAATAACTTAACATTAACCATAACAGTGCGGGTCAGATTACAAGTTTTCAGCACCTGCTACATCAGACAGGGATAACTGTAAATTATTGATCTCATCATCCACAGCACTGTATGAACAGTCCAATAAAACAACAAATAAAAATAACAACAATTTCAAACAAAAGATATCCAGCATCGCCAGATGTTATTCTAGAGCTAAATTTCTAAAGATATTAACCATTGCATATTCTAACTACAAAAAAACACAGTTGCGCAATAGATATTCTCGTGCTAAGACTAGGCCCAACTATTCAACAGTCATTGAAGTTCAAAATTGAAACAAACGGAAATGCAAGCAAAATCATTGAAGGATAGAAAAGGGGCGGGAAATATTAAGCACGTAGAAAATGACAGGGTAAAATATAGTTTGATTAACATAAGAAAACAAAAACTTTCAAAAAAGATAATGAATATTTAAGATAGAAAAACACTACAAAACCCTGGTTTATATGATAAAGAGACCAATCAACGGTTTGCATGATGTCTTCGGGAGCGAACTTGGTGCCCTTCTCCTTATCGGCAGCGGCGCGACCCTTCGCCTTGCGATCAAGAATGGCCTTGCGATCCTTGTCCAGTTTCAGCTTCGTCACCACGACCTTGGAAGGGTGGATTCCTACGTTGACGGTGGAACCGTTAACCTTCTCGCGAGTGATGCGCTCTATGTGGATGACCCACTTGCGACGGTACACTTGCGTCACCTTCCCCTCGCGTCCCTTGTACGTTCCACGCACCACCTGCACCTCGTCCTCTTTCCTCACTGGAATCGAGCGCACGTTGTACTTGGACCGGAGCTCCGCTGAGAGAGGAGCGCTCATCAGCACCCGCCGCACGCTTGACGGCGCAGTGAAGTGAGCCTTCCGGCTCTTACGGCGGCTGCTCGACACTCTTGGGTTGAACTTCATCGTCTCGTCTCTCGCTCTCTCTCACTCTCTCTCACACAACCTCTTGCCGCGGCTTCCTAGGGTTTCTCTATCTTCTTCCTATTTATTGAATGTTCATATGGCTTGGCCTAGGGTTTTAATTCTTTCAATTGGGCTTCTGGGCCTTTCTGTTTTACCATGGATCCTGGGCTTGTTAAGTTCCGAGGTTGTTACATTGCAATATTGGGCTGAAATAATTTTAGTTCTTAATTTTATTGAATAATCGTGTAATTTAATAATTAAAATAGAAGAAAAAAAATGGCCGAATCATACCTTCTACTTACACAACATTAATGTGGTGAACTTTGTAATAAACATGGTATCTACTACAAACTTTTCTCTTTTCTTCACGTACACGAGAAGGTTGCGGCTACTACTCAATACCATTTTTTGCTCACAACTGCTTAACGTTAAAGAAAATATCGTGTTAACACATCACATAAAACATGGGAATAAAAAAAAATACAAATATAATAAATTAGATAACCTGAGACACTTCTCTTAAATGACGTATACGTATCGGATACACGAATCGGACATCAACACTCTATAACACTCGTAGAACACGTATCGGTGAAATCTACAATTCAAAAATTATTTATTGAATTTCTGACAATTCTAACACGAATTTAACATCATTTTAAAAAGAATAAATACATTAAATTTTTTAAAAACTGTAAATTTTTATTATGATTATAAAAATATTTTTTTCTTAAAAAAATTGAAATATACTTGTGCACATAAATCTTTCTTTATTGTCAATTTATATAATTTATAATTATATAATATATAAATTTTTGTTTGTGTTCTATGTCAGAGATTATCGGTTTCTATGTAGTATAAATGTCTGTATCACTGTTTGTGATACATAGGATGACATGCAAAATAGTAATAGAGTAATGTTTGATTAAAAAGAGAAAAGGAATGATATTGAAAAAACATCTTTGTATACTCTACATAAAAATTTACATATGTATCTTTCAAAAATGCAAATTAACAATAAAAACGCATGTGATAGATCGTGGAGTGAAAAGTATTAACGTATTGCTTGGTTGTGGGTAGCAGTGTGCTATAAGCAAAAAACTGAAAACTCTTTGCATATAACGCCCCCACCTTGCTTGTACTTCAACTAAACTTGGACATACTTTTAAAATAGATATTGAAATCTTGCACTCAATCAAAACCATGTTACGTGTGTCTTTCAAGATTCAATCCATAGAGATATATAGATGTAATGTTCCATGATGAAGAAAGCAAAGCATGTAAAGTTAGTGGAAAAGGGAATCTAGTAAAGAGATGGGTAGACTTAGAGGTTTGTGGGTGTCTCTTGTTCCATTTGGATTTCTCTTGTTCTTTAGTTCACCCTTCATCCGAGTCCCTACTGCCCTTGCTTGGAGCAAAGAGGGTCATGTCATCACATGCCAAATTGCACAGGTAAAACTCATTTTCAATTCCCACCACTTCGCCACCAACACAACATAGTACATATCTTGGAGATATTAACGTTTGGTGTTTGATAAGTAGGCACTTTTAGAGCCTGAGGCTTCAGAAGCAGTGTCTCGTTTGTTACCTGAGTATGTTAAAGGTAACTTATCAGCCCTCTGCGTGTGGCCTGACCAAATTAGAAACTGGTACAAATATAGGTGGACAAGTCCTCTTCATTTCATTGACACACCGGATAATGCTTGTTCTTTTCAGTATTCAAGTAAGCACTGCTTATATATATATGCTAATTCTCCTTGTCACTTTCAATATCATGCTATAATTTGATTTTGTTTCTTACCATAGGGGACTGCCATGATTCCCATGGCGTGGAGGATATGTGTGTTGCTGGTGCTGTCAAAAATTTCACTTCTCAACTCATGCATTACAGAGAGGGGACATCTGATGGGAGATGTAAGTACTAAAATTTCTTAACTCTTTTTATCCTCGACAATTTGAATTTTGTTGGAGATCCCAACTAAAGATCAGAGTCATATTTCGAGATTATCTTAACGAATGTTTGGTGGTTATCAAACCACTCGTTATCGAACTGCTACGACCACCCATAAATATATTGTTTTACGAAACTATCCTAGCAAGTGTTTAGTAAACTTATTAGACCACTCGATTCTTTAAGTGGTTATCAGACCACTCGTTATCGAACTGCTACGGACCACCCATAAATATATTGTTTTAGGAAACTATCCTAACAAGTGTTTAATAAACTTATCAGACCACTCGATACCGAACTGTTATCGAGCATTCCACCTCTTATTAGAGTTCTTTTTCTCCTCACTAACCGGATTTTTAAATAGAACAACCAAAGTTATTAATTCAATGCGTTATCTTACAGATAATATGACTGAGGCGTTGCTGTTCTTGTCACACTTCATGGGAGATATTCATCAAGTATGTGAAAAGCTTTTCAAAGTCTTGTCGAGTTTCTTACATACCATTTCACCATTTCCTTCAACAAAACCTTTGGGGACATTTCTTTTAAGCCAATGCATGTTGGATTCACCACTGACGAAGGAGGAAACACGATAGAACTACGCTGGTTCAGGCACAAATCTAATCTGCACCATGTATGCTCCAACTTCAACTTCATCTCCATTCAGTATTCACAAATTACTTGTATGCGTTAAACTATTAATTTGGTTGTCTATCATTAGGTGTGGGACAGAGAAATTATTCTCACTGCACTAGCAGACTATTATGATAAGGATGCGAGCCTCCTTCTCCAAGACATTGAGAGGAACTACACTGATGTAAGGCTAAATTTGTCAGACATCTTTCCTAGTATTTATCAAACACATGAATTTTTTGATTGATTTTAAATGAAATCAACAAAATAATTTGTCTTGTTGTATACAGGGAATCTGGGCTGATGATATTTCATCTTGGAAAAATTGTAATGATATCTCTGAGTGTGTAAATAAGTGAGTTCTTCTCCCTTTCTATTATCTTCAGCTCCCATTTTATCTTTTCCTGTGGCTGTTAATGCTCACGTACCTCATGGTTTTGGAATCATATAGTTGGGCCAAAGAGAGCATAGAAATTGCTTGCAAATGGGGTTATGATGGGGTTAAAGCTGGAACAACTCTGGCAGGTAACCCATTTCACCAACCATGAATTCAACCAGTTAATAAAGGAAATAGTTAGATTAGATCCTAAATAGCTCATTAGAAAGTTGAAGGATTTTGTGCAGTGACTTTTTGTGTATGTGATGCTTTTGTAGATTATTACTTTGACTCAAGGATGCCATTTGTCATGAAACGAATTGCTCAGGGTGGAATTCGATTGGCCATGATTCTAAACAAGGTGTTTGCTGACTCTGAAGAAGGATTTGAAACAGCAACGTAGGAAGATAGACACATCCACACAAAGTTGTTCAAAATTTGTTAATTAGAACATCATCTATAACTTTGTTTATTCTCAATTGCTAGCCATTAGCCCATTGCATTTCTGACTATGACCTCCCTCTGTTGTAAATAATTCAAGAATGTGCCAAATTAAAGGTTGTCATGACCAAAGTAATTATTTTTTTATTTCGACATTGTCATCACAAGATTTTATTTTTTTTCATTCTTTAATTGTTTGACACTTGGTTAGGCTATTGTCAAAGCAAGAGTTTTCATAAAAATGTATTATTTAAAAATATTATATTATTTATTTACTTATTTTTAAATAATATAAACCATGTTTAAAAGAGACCATTTTCTATTTTTTGAAATAATGTTATATTTTAAAACATGACTAGAAAAGTCAATTTTTGTTTAAATCATGCTTTACCGCACAATAAAAATAAAGAAAAAATAATGTTCTAAAATAATTGACTTGGTAATGGGATACTTTATGACATCACTAAGAACCCGAAACTTGGCAAAACGAGGTAAAAAAATATTAAACTCACATTTTTTCTATATTAGTATTTTTTAAAATTAAACTCAAATGGTTAAAAAAAAGTTCCTGGTTAATCTGAATCCAAAATTGTACTACATTTTGGACCGTAACCTACGGGGCTGAGAGTGGCTTTGGGCTTAGCTTTTAACTTTGAAATGAAAACATTTTTGTACGCAAACCCTTGCCGACTGTTTCTTCCTGCACCTCCATATCTTCTTCTGGCACCTCCATACCCAACATGAAAATACAATTTTATCCTTCTTGTGCCACCCCCATAGAATAGCTTCCGGATTATGTAATCCAGAAACG
>Ga0123342_1008684_pt1 | contig 12618 bp, 5 predicted proteins | sample Turbeawhitnodule_FD_89960 | JGI IMG/M metagenome (GOLD analysis project Ga0123342, IMG submission 89960) | Root nodule microbial communities of legume samples collected from Mexico - Turtle bean Mexico white nodule | ecosystem: Host-associated > Plants > Roots > Nodule | place: Mexico: Nepantla...
TCTTTTTCTTTTTTTTAATAATACTTTTTTCATGTGATGGCAGATGATTGTTGTTACTTGAGGTGTCAGCCTTGCTGAGATGTCAAGTTGCATTGTGATGCCTAACATGAGAACTTTTATAAAGTAGTAAGTAACTAAAACTTTGGTAACTAATGAAACTATTTTATCAATTTTTATTAATAATAGAAACTACTTTAAATGTCTTTAATTTAGTCAAATAATAATCAATTATTTAATTTTTTAAATTAGTTTTTATTTAATAATTTTTTTGTAATATATATATATATAATATAATTTTTAAATTCTTTTAATTATTCAAATTTGCATGAAATAATACATTTATTCTAATTCATTATTTTTCAATTAAAAAGATTGAAAAGAATTTCATATCTCATAATAGCTATAATAACAAAAAATTTACAAAACAAAATATCTGTATGCATTTATGAGATTCTTATTATTTATTTACTTTTTTTATTATAAATTATATTATTAATGTGTCATAAATACATTCATTGACTTCTTTTTATGTAGCTTTTAAATAAACTTATAATAACAATCCCAAGCATTTTTATAATTCCAAAGTAAATGTGAAGTATTTGGGACAATCCCACATCAGCACCGCATCACTCGTGTTCCCTGTTTTTCTTTGTTCTTTTCCCATTCTCTGATGCTTCAACCTAATCATCATTCTCAAGAAAGCCCCCATTTTTTACTTCATTTTTTTATAGTAATATATTATTCAAATTTTGTGATGCTCCATGCATATATATTATTGAATCTTTAACTTTTATCTCTATATTATTATAACTTTTTAATTTAAATAATTTATTTTACCTATAGTTAAAAATATCTTTAATTGTTGAACTTTGTATTTAAAGTATTGATAAACAAATAATACTCTTATAAATAAATTTTACACTGATATAGTTGAGCTTTTTAGTCATATAATTGAATTTTCATATTTTATGGTAATATTAAAAAAATTCAGTGACCTTTTTAGGTAGATTTTCTATAAAAAAAATCATATATGTAATAATTTTTATCTGAATTTTGCTGTAGATTTTTAAAGTTCGGACAACAATTTAAATATTTTAGAAATTAAGGGAATTTAAAAAAAATATAAGAATTTAGTGTTCTTTTTAAATACTAAACATCTTATAAAATTCTGAATTGTGATACTTGAATCTTAAACTCATATATATGAATAGAAAAAACTAATATTTTTAAAACTTGTGTTGCAATGACAATTTTTTCCCAAAATTTTAAAGCACGCAGCAACATTTTTATGAATTTTAGGGCATATATATAGCTAACAAATTTTTATTAAATCAGAATGAATTATCATGTTCTACTTTTTATCTTCAATATTGCTATCATATTAAGTTATCATTTAATTCTTCTTATCTTTGATTCAACCTGGGCTACTTTGTTTCCTTCCAAATATATAAGATATTGTCTTATTTTTAACTTTTATTGATCATTTTTATAATAATATTTTATATAAAAATATAAGTTTAATGCACTGCCAATTTAATGATTTATATTGCATCAACGCTAATTAAAAATCATTGACTTTAAAGTAATTATTATAAAACTTATACGAAACAATGTAACTGGATACAACGATAATATATATATTCTCATACTAAGAGTAAATTCTATTTAACTTTAATAAAATATAAATATATAAAAAAAAATGCCACTTAAGATAATGTAACACATAAATATATAAAAATTACAGAATATATGACGTTTTGCCTTGTTTTTATTTTCATTTTAAATTATACAATTCCATAATCAATAGAAATACTTTAAAACTCACATAATGTTATTTAATAATAAAATATATACATTAATTTTTTTTGTTAAAAATCTATAATAATCTTGATAACTTTAAACATAGTTTATTATACATGATTATTTATGATGAAGAAAGATTCGATTTAAAAAATGTAAACATTTATTTAAACAAAAGTAGGTGCTTCGTGTAATGAATTATTGATAGATGAATACATGCACCTAATTATTATATTTGTTTAAACAAACTTACCGAATGTGGCAAAAGTTGGCCGTCTGTTATGACCAAATATTGTCTTATGAAAAGCAAGTCTTCAACTTGATTTTGATAATTCATAATATAATAATATATTACAGCAGAATGAGACCACTGTATATTTATTGTATCAAGAATATACAAAGATAAATAAGATAATTAATATATAAGGAAAAATTTACTCTTAATTTAAGTGGATTGATAAATATGGTCATTGAAAGTGTATGATAGGTTTAAGCAAGTCTTAAATTTAAACAAATTAAAAAGAGTATGAAATTATTTTCCCTAATTATAAATGTTATAATTAAAAGGAGTTTAGTTCTCATATGCCTAAAAATATCCATTTTAAACATAATATACAAGGACTTGTACAAATCAAGAATCCGTATGAAATAGAAAATATATTTTTAGGAATTTTTTAGCTTATTGATATACTAAAAAAGGGGACATTTAGTGAAGAAAGCAACTTAAATTTTGTCCTTTTGGTGTTCCTGTGTGACGCGGAAGGTGGGAAATGACATTCTCCGTTTTTAATAAAAAATATTTTTTATTTTTTATTTTCTGTATTTTAAATTTCAAGATGACATAATTTTTTTCAATTATATTTTTAATTTATTTATTATAGATGAAGAATTAATTATAATAACACAGAAAATATAATAACATATGCGGAAAAGGATATAACACATAATTTATTTAAAATAAAAATCATTAATTTAAATAAAAAATACATGAGTTAGACGAAAGAAGCATAAGATATGTCTTTTGAATAGGTTTGTTTAATCATATTTATTATGGATTTTTCTTCAAGTGTTTTAAGCTTCATTATACGAAACATGTCGAAATGTGTTTGTAAACATATTTAGTCTTAAAGCTTTGCCTTTTTAATGTATTTTCATAAATCAAATATGCATCAAATGTTGATTTTTAATCAAGATAAATAAGAAAATAACATAAACAAATGATACTTGAATTAGTCAAATGTGTCCAATATAACACATCAAATGAAAAAGTTTTGTTTTTAATTTGATTATAATCATTAGCTAAACTTTAACAAGACTTCTTTAATACATAAAGATCAAATATGTCCACAGAAACCCTAAACTATAAATTCATCTTTGTGAATCAAAATCCACATGCAAATACATCTTCCTAATCCTGCAAACCACTCACATGCAAACAATCAAAGAAAAAATGGACACATTTTTTTTACTCTAAACAAAATTTTAATAAGATGGATATCTTCTAATTTTTTTAAAGTTCGTTATGGTAAGATGAATGGTATCTATTCACGGTCTCGGAGAAAAGGTAGAGAAAATAAATTTTAGAGATATGATTATTTTTTTAAATGAAATAAGAATAATTAAGTTAGTTTTTATTTATAAACTTTTTTCTGATGTAATAAAATATTCATTCTTCATTTTATTAAAACCATTTATACTCTTAAACATATTCTAAGTTGATTAAAGTTTAATATTTACTTCCTAATTACAAAGTCTTAAAAAGTAATAAAGTTTTACTCGTAAATAATTATGATTATATGTTTTTGACTAAGTGACGAATGATCCTGGCGCAAGAACTAGTGGTGCAGTGCTTGGAATGTGAGAAATGTGACATGAAAGACCACGTGTGTTGATGATGAGCGATGTTGACGTTAAAAATAGTGATATTAATAGAGATCATAACAATGGAGATAGTTAACAACAATAATAATAATAATAATAATATTATTATTAGTGGTATTAATATTAATATACTAATACTAATAAAAATGATCAGAATGTTGATGATGATAGTTTCAATAGTAATAACAATGACCATTGTAATTATAATGGTTTATGTGTTAGTTTATAGAAAAAACATAAATCACATAATTTGAATTAGCTTAATTTAAAATTAGTTGTATAAACGTTCATCCAATTACAAACATGTTATAGTAAGTTAATTGGGCAAACCAAAAGTGTAGATAATGAAGAATACTTCAACACACACAGAAATCTGGGGAAGTAAACGTGCGATTAAGGATTAATAATTCAGATATGGCTGCTGGCCGCCGGAATAGGTATATATATATATATATATATATATATATATATATGTATCTTCTTTAAAAATATCAGTTTCAAAGCTTTTATATATAAATATTTGACTAAACTTCAGAAAAATTAAGCTAAAAATAAACTAGGTACGTGTGCATGTTGCTAAGTTAAATCATTGTTTTAATATATTTTAATTTTAAATTTTATTATTTCAGGTTCATTTTATATTAACAAAAAAATCAGAATCAGGAATAAAGAAAATTGATCAAGCCTTATAAAAACAACAATAATACATAAAACGATTAATAAAGAAGTGAGATTAGAAAGATCCTACGTTACAACATAAAGTGTTATCTTTAGAACGTCAATGTTTCTGAATACAATATAAAATAAAGTATTGAAAAAATTATAAGAAAGATTGTGCTTAATATATTGTCTAGAGGGTAGAATGGAGAGTTGAGATGAAATATTTGTTGTTTGATTATTGTTGCTTTTTTTTATTTATCTATATCTCGTTTGAGTGTTGAGTTATTAAAAATATTCAAACAATCATAATCAATGTTTATATACATTGTTACTCAAATGTTACCATTGACAGTTTTCCTCATTATTTTCATATGACTTGATGTTTCAGTCGTAATAAAGACTCATAAATAATTTTCTTTCATATGGAACTATCATAATTTAAGTGATAAATGGTCACTCAAGCAACAAATATTAAAAGTTTAGAGTTTTTTCTCCTTTAAAAATCATATAATGTTTTTATAAAAAATAATTATTTTTTATAAATTATACTCATTATACTTAATATTAGTAGAGCATAGGAATGAAAATGCACTTAACGAGTCCCACTCATAACCCTCCAAATTTGTTGAAAAATTATTAATATACTATAAATTATAATTTTTTTACTTTTAGATATTATATATTGTCATGATATTTTTTTATGTTTTAATGTAAACTAGGTCAATTGAATCAATCAATGAGGCATTGCCTGACCCATTAAGGATTGAAACAGTTTTCGCAACACTAAATCGAGGAGAGAAATAAATATAAAAATAAAATAAAAGAAAGGAAAATTAAGAAGAAGAATTTGATGTCATTCTCTCTTTGGAATCAATTACAAAGAACAACGAATAGATTAAATTTAAACGTAAATAATTTTTACTTTCTTTGAATATAATCTCCCAAAATTCTCTTTTAATTAGATTATATTTCTATTTTATATAAATTTTTAATCAGGGTAAAGCTTTATTTTAATAAATATAACCAGTAAAATTGCTGTTAATTAGCATGGAAATTTAATTAATTTAATATATATTTATATATAGAAAGAGCATATGATAAGATAAAACATATAAAGAGAAATAGCAAGAAAACTACAGCGAATTTCCAGAAAAAAAATATTAAACAATCAATTGGCATTTCCACGAATAATAATAAAAATGGTAAAATGAAGTTAAAAGAGCCTCCGGGACCTACTTTGGGGAGGAGTTTTCTATTGTTTTAAAAAAGAAAAGAAAAAAGCAACAAAAAATGAACAAAAGAAAAGTAATTTAAAATAACTAATTAAAATAATTGAGATTAAATTTAGTTTATTTAAGAGAAGGAATAAGATAAATTTTATCTATTTTTAAATTATTTTTTAATTTGTTCCCTTTTTTAATTAATTAAAATTTAATCTCAATTTTTTACTTAATTATGTTAAATTCTATTTCTTTAATTTTAATTTTAATTTATTTTTTATTTCTTTTATTTTTTTCTCTCTCCTTTAAAATAAAAAAACATAGAACCTTCATTTAAATTTTTTGAGAATTGGAATTTTAATAATACTTTTAGTCAGGAAATAAAAATTAGTAAGGAATTACTCTTAGAAAATCGAATTCTTAACTAATGCAGAGAAGTCCATTTGAAAAAAAAAATGTTAGACACGATTTTTTTTTTTTTAAAGTTATAAATATTATTCTGAAAATAAAATCTCAATTTGCATTACTGTGACTTTTGATTAACAATAATAGTAATAATAATAATAAAATGGTAAAAAGAGTCAAAAAAAGTATATAAAAGCAATTTGTGTAAACTGACAGCAACACGTGCCGCGTGTATGGATAAAAGCAATGGAGTCATCACATTTCAAGTTTGTACAACAATCATCATATCACAGCATATATAACAAGAGTTGATAGAATCACTCACTCATCGTAGTAACATCATCTTCATCATCTCACAACAATCACCAACACTTCATCCAAACCACATGCCAAACACCACTCAACATTTCCCAAACAAGAACAACATCAACTTCCCCAACGATTCCCTGCATGTTTCCCTTCGCAACCTCTCCCAACTCAGCACCCGAATGGATTCGCTTCAAACCTTTGTCTCCCAATCCATTCAATCCCACACTCTCCTCACACACCACCAAATGAACATCGTATCCAACGAGATCCTAACCGCAATTCGCCACGTCATCACCAACGGCGCAGCCTTAGTCGCAGCCTCCGAGAACGTCCTTCCGCTTTCGGACACTCCAACGTCGGACTCTCCCAACCTAACCAGCGACGAAACAAGCGTGGTGGAGCTGGACGCGATGGAACTCCTGGTGCAGCACCTCCATTTCTGCGAGGTGTGCGGGAAAGGCTTCACGCGCGACGCCAACCTTAGGATGCACATGCGCGCCCACGGGGACGAGTTCAAGACTCCGGACGCGCTCGTGAGCAGGGCGCGTGGCGAGACGCGCACGAAGGCAACGCGGTTCTCGTGCCCCTTCGAAGGATGCAACCGCAACAAGACGCACAAGAAGTTCAGGCCGTTGAAGTCGGTGCTCTGTCTGAGGAACCATTTCAAGAGGAGCCACTGTCCCAAAACGCTGTCGTGCGAGCGGTGTCGGAAGAAGAGCTTCGCAGTGCTCTCGGACTTGAGGAGTCACGTGAAGCAGTGTCGTGGAGAGGCCACGTGGAAGTGCTCGTGCGGAACCACGTTTTCGCGGAAGGACAAGCTGTTCGGACACGTGGCGCTGTTCGAGGGGCATTTGCCGATGCTTGAAGAGGAGAAGGAGACATCTGTGGTGGCGGCGGCGGCGAAAGGGTTGGTGAAGGAAAATGACGGTGGTTTGGATGGGTTACCTGAAGGGTTCTTTGATGGGTTGGATGAATTTGGGTTTGGTTCCTCTGAAATCACCTCTTCACCGGAGGAAACTTGGCCGGCATTCAGGCTTCCCACAAATAATTTAAATGGAAACTCTCATTTCTAATTTAATCTGAAGAGATTTGTTGCAAGTATTTTATGTACTTGTTAAGAAAATAAAAAAACAAATAAATATTTTTTACGTTCATCGAAAAAATATGTAATTTTAGAGCAAATTTATCTTACAAAGCAAATTAGTTAGAAAACATATAACTTTTTAGAATAAATTTAACATAAGAGAAATTAATGTTGATGATTCTTTAACAGACTTTCTACAATAAATTCAATAAGTAAGAAGTCAGACTCACAAACTTTTATAATTTACAGAAACTATACTCAAATTCTACACATGATTAAAATTTTAAAATTCATAAAATATAAGGGATATTTAACAAGTCCCGTAGCTTTATAATTCAGAATAAAAAATTCAGTTAAGAACAAAAGTGATACAAAGAATATATGTTAACACGCTGTTAGTTGATTTTAAGCAATCTTTTAAATTTAAATATTGTGGATAGAAATATAATTAAAGAAATAGTTCAAAATGACTAATAAATTTCTCAAAAGACAATTTCATCATATAAATTATTTTAATTAAATAACAATGTAAATAAACAACAACAAATTATATTTTGTGATTAAGATTTCAAATATTGAATTATAAGAAAGATAACAAGTATCACGTGGATAAATTATCACAAGTTATTCTAGATGAGTCAATCCACTTTATGGATTGATTGATCCATAGTCAATTAATCAACTCGCTTCTATTTCTTATAAATAATTCATTTAGTCTAAATATTTTAAAAATAAACTAGTATTTTATGTGTCATTTCATTTGAACTTTATAGAATTACAAAGAATAAAACTAACAGTATAAAAAACAGTCAACTAATGATTAATGAATAAAAAATTACTCTCTTTTTTTCTTTTGCAAAAGGTAAAGGAATTAACCACATTTTGTACTAAAATATAAACATCATTTCATTAAACCACATAGAAAATAAGAAAAATGTGAACTCCATTATCTTTTCTCCTAATAAACCTTATTGGAAGTTGGATTGGGAGCAATCAATTGTTTACACCCATGTACCCAATTCTAAATAATCAAGAATTGAATTCCTTACTTTCCCAAACACAGTTTTGCTATTTGCTTCAAACATGACACTGTGCAACCCTAAAGACTCAACAACAAAATTTATAATATGCCCCCAAACTTCACCTTTTTGCACATTCATACAATATTGCTTCTATCTATTTTAGCAACTACAATTCTTCCAACTTCATCCCAAATACATAAATCAATTCCAATGAAATTTTATGGATATAAAGAAACCAACATTAATAAACACACTTAAAATTACAAACCAAGGACATCACAAGTTTTCTTCATTGCTAAGTACACAACTCCACCACTATTGAATGGATTAACGAATGAGTTATTCATATAATTATTGTTTATAGACTATTGTTTTAATTAAAAAAAATTACAGGATTTAATCACTTCTATCGTTATCAAGAAAAATTGTAAGAATTAATATCCTATGAGTCAAAGGAATCAATTGATAGAAAGCTTTTATATAGTAAGAAATATATATTTGCAGCTAACTACTAAAAATATTTTATACATTTAGTGCCGCATAATAAATAAAATATGGAAGAAACTTTTCTCTTGAATGTTTTAAAGTCTTTTTAAAATTTAATTATATCTATCTTAATTAAACTTTTAGTTCACATTATTTTACTTTAAATTAACTTTATGGATTGACACATGATTTAGAGGATGTATTACAGAGAGGATCACATACTAAATATGGTAGTTGATCCCTATCCTCTTACTTTCTTCTTTCTTGGATATTAGTATTAGTTTTGTATATATCATCTAGAGAATCTAGAGAATGAACAATAAAAGAAAAAATAAATTCAAGAAAAAATAAATTCAGTAATCAGATAATTGTCAATCACTCTTATTAATTAAATATTCTATTTATAAAACACATAAAAAATAAAAACAACATACATACAATTTACAATTGATAACAGATGCATTTAGAATTGATAAAAAAACAAATACAATAGAATTAAAAAAACAAAATATTCTTATACATCACAAGATGTGGCAATTGTTAGAGTTCTGATACCATATTATGAAGTGGACTTTAAGTCTAACTCAATCTCATAAAACCAGCTCATACATTTCGTGCGTAAGATAACATATTATGGATGGTCCGATAACGGTTCGATAAGTCAACAAACACTTCTTAGGATAAGTTTGAAATGACTTTATACCATATTACGAAATGAACTTTAAGCCTAATTCAACTCCATAAAACCAGCTCATGAGGTGAGATTTGCACCTACTTATATATAATGAAATGTTTTAATCTCTAATTGAGGGAACAATTTTATTTTATTTTATTTTAATCATGCAACACGGTATTATGAGATTAATATGCATAGAGTCGAAATGGTTTAATAGAAGAATTATTTGTTATGGCATGAGTTACATCACCCTTGACTTTCTGGAGTGGCTTTGAATTGAGTCAATTGTTGGCTCTCTGTAATAGCCAAAAGGTTAACCCTATCAACCCTTTTGCGTCAAACTCAGCTTTCAAAATTGAATAACACGTTCCAAGTGGGAGACTATCCTACCTTTACGTAATTCAAAAATATCAAATATAAGTCTCATAAGAAGTCTTTAAATAATTAGACTTCTCTTACATTAATTTTTTTATAATTTTTATGTGTGTAATTTTCACAGAGTATCATATAATAATACATATATTACTTCAACTTGTAATATATTTTTTAATTTAAACTGCATACAAAAATTAAAAAATCATCTAATAAATAGTACAATATGTTAGTAAAATTGACATATGTAATGATAGGTAAAATGAAATCAAGAATGATATAGAAATACATTAAAATGTAAGAGGTAATAGTGAAAAAAATTAAATAAATTATAAGTTACAAACTTGCTGAAGTTACTTATAACTTATAATTTTTTTTATAAAATAAACTACTTCATAATACTGTTTGTCAAAGTACCTTATAATGTAAAAAAAAAAAAAAGAATTAATAACTAGTTTATTAATCTTAAGAAACATATTCGTAATTTGGAATAAAAGAAGCATGAGATTTAGGATTTAAAACAATTCTATTATAACATACTATTTTAGTTTCTAGAGTTGTGTAGGGCAGTTTTTATATCGAATTTAATAGTTTTTAAAATAAATAAAAAAACAATATTAAACAAGTTTTTAGGATTAAAAATACGTTACTTTAGTCTTTTGTATATACATTTATGATCGATCATTATTATTTTTTTATATTATAACTTTAAAATGAGTAAAGAAATAAAATTTGAAGAACACGAATTTTGTAAATTTGAGAAAAAACTAATTATCTATTTACTTAAACAAATTATAAAATTAAATTAAATATTGATGTCCGTCTAAAAAAACATATTATCAACTAATAAAAACTAATGTTAGTATGATTTTTAAATTAATTACTGTAAAAAATAATAAATATGTTATACATAATCATTTATAATTGGTAATAATATAGTATTTTTTTCTAATAAATATTTATAAGACTTGATTAAGCACGTATCCATCAATTGAATCCAATAAACATATTTTTATTAGAAAGAGTAATGCTAGAAAAGTGAAGGTAAGAACAGAGCATGTCAACAACTTACGCGCTACTTCATTTTACACGAAATTCAGGATTATGCATATTTAAATCCTTTATACTTATTTAAATAAAAATACATGTATTATTATTTTTTTATTTGATATATATTTTATAATTTTAATGAAAACAAGAGAATATATATTGCAGATTTGCATTAAAGAAGGAAAAAAGTCTAATTGTAATATGAAGTAGTGGTGTGTAAGAGATTTTTAACTGGATAAATAGTTTATTTCTATTAAATAATAAATTTAATTTTTTTTTAAATATAAATAAAGATAAAATAGAAACCTAAATTGATTATATATCATTATAGATATTAATTTTATTTATACCTTTCATCATCCTCATGCTGTAATTGTTCAAGCTATGTCCGATTGATTACATGTTCCCTTTTTTTCACTAGTGATGTTCTTGCAGATGCTGTAGGGTTGACTTTCTTATATGTTAATTCTGTCATATTTTTCATCCAGATAAGAAAACAAACAAACAATTACGTAAATTTATTCGGATCTAACTGTGTAATGTTCTTGTTTATCCTATCATAAAAAAAATATGTCTTTTAAAATGTAGGAAAACTTAAAGAATGCAAGTAAATAATTTAAATGGTGTGCCATTTTTTATCAGTAGAATATTAAAAGAGATACATAGAGTATTTTTATGAGTGGATAAGAAAGGGGAAATAAGGTAAATAAAAGATGAAAAAAATGAAGTATAATTAAGGATACATTTTCCCTTTAAAAAAATAACATCTTGTGTACAACTGTTTTGTTTTTGTAACACTTTATTTATATTTATGGATTTTTATTACATTTTTTTCTTGTTGTTCATATCTCAATTTTTTTTTTATCATATCCACTCATACGAAAGAAAAAAGTTGTTTCTTGTTTTTAAAAAGGACAATCATACATACTTAATTTTATCTATGTTTTAGATCCTTATTTTTTTTTCTAGGTATATATTTCTCTCCTCTTATCAAATCACATATCCTATAAACATAATTTTTAATATATATATTAAATATGGATGAATATTTTGAGTGTTCGAGAATATTTTCTTTTTAAAAAGAATTTTAGGAAAGGGTGGAATCCTACAAATCTTATTTTATAAGTGTTACTGTTACAAGGAATTGTTTTTTCAATTCCAAATTAAACACAAGAACATGATGAAAAAGAATGGTTTTGTAGATATTTAAACACAACAACAAATTAAAGAACAATGAAAAAGTTTAAGAATTGAAAAAAATGCAATAAATACACATCATATCTCTATTTTTATTAATTTAATTTATTGTTTGCTGATTTAAAAAAAAACATGTGCTTGAATATGATGTTGATGAGATCAAAGTTGAGTGTCAAAGGTAACAACTAGCAAATGCCTCAGAAAACAATATACTTGTGAGTTTATATATATCAGCAACACACATTATTAGACATTAATTCAGACTTCCGTATTCAAAGTTACTGAATGGTAACAGTGTTACACTCGCGAGATCTTCATGATAGGTACTCAAAACACTACAAAAAAAAGTGTATATTGTGGCGGTTATTTTCGTATAAACTGACGTTTATAACCGCCACAATATACGCTTGTGGCGGTTTTCCAAACCGCCATAGAACTGGCCGCCACAAAGTTTAA
>Ga0123342_1008685_pt1 | contig 12617 bp, 10 predicted proteins | sample Turbeawhitnodule_FD_89960 | JGI IMG/M metagenome (GOLD analysis project Ga0123342, IMG submission 89960) | Root nodule microbial communities of legume samples collected from Mexico - Turtle bean Mexico white nodule | ecosystem: Host-associated > Plants > Roots > Nodule | place: Mexico: Nepantla...
AATTTTAAATGTAAGTATAATTTTATTATTTTTCATTTTATTAATTTAAATTAATTTTGTTACTTAAGTTAATTTATTTAGATAATTTTAATATTATTTATGATTCTTTAAATTATGTTATGTTATATACACAAAATTATTATTATTAATAATTTCTATTATTAATATTATTATATGAAGGACACCATGGTCTTTTCATCTCATTTCACTCTCCTTTCTCTTCAATTATGAGAGAATCCTAAATACCCTCAGCTTTCTATTCACTCTCACCCTCAATCTCCTCTTCTCATAGAAGCAAATAAGGGTGACACCCATTCACCCTCACCCTCAACCTCCATCACCTCCAAAAGCAAACACACAGACTAGGTTATCCATGATAAAAAATAAAAAAATGAAAAACACTTTGCATATTTCAACAATAACCCAACACAATTAAAAAAAACAATAACCCAACACAATTAAAAAAATTTGGTAGAGAAAATATACATGACTCATGGATTTGTGTTATCCTCTCTACTTATCATTTTATCTAAATTCTTCTTTTCTCTCAAAGTCAAATTCTCTTAGTTCAGGTGTTTTAAATAATTAGAATTTATACATTATATACCCATCATGTCATGATAATTATATGTAAATTAATGTGATGATTATTCTAATAATTTGAAATTTGGTTCTAGTTTTCACATAAGAAAAAAAAGTAGATTAAAGAAAAAAAATTAAAAAAAATACAATTTTTTAAATTAAATGAGTCAGGTTAGATAGGATTATTTTTTTATAACTCACTAATAAATGAGTTGGGTTGCATTGACCCACCAAGTAATCAACCTGTGTCAAATCGGTTGATAACTATAACTTAGTTTTCCTAAAATAAAATGTAAGGGTGAATCTTAACTCATCACTAAAATCTAAGATAAATTTACTATTTTTTCATACAATCTTCGAAATCATCATTCAACAAATAATTAAGGTGATAAATTTGAGACAATTAATATGCAATAAATTAAAACATAACTTCACTTTAGAGTTAATATCAAGCATATTCAAATCAAAATTTTACACATAATTTCTAACATTATGACCAACCTTTTACATAATTTCACAACATATTTCATCTCATCACTTATTTTTCACTACACATACCAAACATCTTTATTACAACCTTTTTTTTTCATAAAAGTTTTTAAGTAATTTTCAAATATAGGGGAATTAGTATTCATACATGTTGTTATCACAATTATTTCACAACATTTTTAACCCAACATTCATATAATAAGCCTATTCAGTAACTATAAATTTCTCATATGTAAGTCACCCAACCTAGGGTTTTTCATTCATATAACCATGAACCAAATTGATAAATACAGTAGTTATAGTAAAACAAAACAGTTGCAATAAACACTGAATTAAAAACATCACAGATTAATTATAAAATAGTTACCAACAGTTTTACAACAAAAGAAAGAGAGCTTGTTTTGGTTATAAATTTTTTATAGAGATCTGAGTAAGGTCTTCATATAAATTAAATCCATATATTTTTATCCAAAATTACAAAATTCTACACATAGAAAATAGGAGAATAAGGAAAAACAAACCAAGTTATGATTTAGATGACGAGAAAAGACATTACTTACCTCAATAAATCAAAGGAAACTTTTAGGATTAAAATGGAAAAGTGAAAGGTGTATTATCCTATTTAGATAGGATCACAAAAGACTTTAAAGGATACAAAACTATATTTTATAGACAGAACCTAAGAATAATAAAAAGGAATAAACCCTAGATGAATAAGAAAAATTAAATAACTAAGAAAGGGAGAGAAGAAAAGAGAAGATATCTTACCTTATACTCTTCTTTCTCTCTGACGAAATTTGTGAAGAGAAAAGTAAAAAATGTTAACCCATTTATGAGCATGATGTGCACTAAAGGCAAACTTAATTTTAAGTAAAAATAAGTAAAATAAAATAAAATATAGTCATGTTATATATCCCTGCATTAAATGGTCGCATCATGAATAATAATAATAATAATAAATAAAAATAAAGGAGTAAGAAAATATTGTCTTGTGGGATGTGTGTTGGTGGGAAATTAGATAATTGGGCTTGGTCCAATTTGTTTCCATTGTTAACAATTGGATTCAAAATTTTGCTAATTCCACCCCTATTAAATCTAAACTAATGTATTTCAATTCAATAAATTTTCAGAAGTTTTTTTATTTATTCTAACATCTATTTATAAGAATATACAATAAGATTTTCTCATTTTATGTATATATATATATATTACATTATTCTTAAATATAATTGTTTTATCTGTGTATAATACACAGTGGTCAAGTTTTTTTTATAGGTTTTTTCAATCGAGTTTTATTTGTTCTATAGCATTTATATCAAATAAACACAAAAAAAAATATTTTAAAAAAGTCGGTTTTATAACTTTTTTAAAAATGTGAATATTTCACTAATATGTATGTTTAAAGAAGATAGTGTGATGAGTTGGAATTTTACACATAAGAGAATCAGAGGAACTTTTATTGTAGAAGAAATCTTAGGGATAAAATAAAAGTAACTAATAGGTTTGTAATGGAACTAATCAAATATTTCAAAATCCAAATAAATATGAAAGACAACCATTTCTCCTCGTCTAGCATAATTTTCCTTTTGTTGAATCTCATATTAAGAATTTTCTATATTTTGTATAACTTTATTTCCTGGTTACCATTTTTGTGTTTTTTTTTTCTTCTATCCTTCATTCATTGTGAATAAACCTTTTGGGATGTCAAAATACAAGTCTATTCCAAAATAAATGAAAAATGTGAAAACTAATAATGAGGTATCGAAAGTTAGAAATACGAGTTTCTATAAAATAAACTTATATAATGAGGCCCAACTAAAACTGTGCAGAGAGATTCTACTAGTGACACCTTTTGTTTTCTTTTGGCACTTCCTTCTATATATATTTTTTCACCATAATTACTCTTCCAGAAAATAGTTTAGAATAATCTGTATAGATATATAAGAGAATTTGTTTGTGAAATGTATTACCTTCAACATAATCTTTATACATCATATCTTTCTCAACTATTTAGAAATAAACCTCTCATGTTCTTATAGTCTGAGTACTTGTTTATAACTATTACTTGATATTCATTTCAATAAAATTAAAATGTAATACACTTCATCAAAAGATAAATATAGTTTAAATATAGTTCAAATTATATAATCTTTTTACAAGATCGTCTTCTTCTATTGTTACAGTTTTTAAAAATCAGGGTAAATTATAGTATATAACTAAAATTATATCTCTTTATTTATGGATTTAATTTTCTTGCACATTGCTGTTAAAAGGTTTTTTACAGTGTTGACTAAAATTAAAAGCCTAGTTCAGTATTATTTTTAAAGTAGTTAGTATAAATGTTAACAAATTTGTTATATATAATTAATTAGTTGATATTGTAAAAACTCTTTACGATGGATTGAAATTATGTTTTCTATTTATTAACTGGTAAATACTGAATTAATATAATTAAAAAGTAGTTTCAGAGCATAAGATTTTCATTAATGATAAATAGTAAATTTGTTGAATTTATATTTAAGATTCTTTTTAATCAGTTTCTAATGTAGATTTCTTTCTTAGTATGTAAAAGAACATGTAAATAGATTATATAGTATACATCTATATATGCACCCTTTTAAGTAAAGTTTGCAAATTATCAATTAAAAAATACAATGTGCAAAAAGGTATAAAATTGTAAATATATGTAATTAGACAAACAAGTAGATTTTTACAAGTAAACTAATAAGTAAAAATAAAAAATTCATATAAAGTTAAAATAAAAAAATAATCTAAACTATATGGAAAATAATGTTTGAGACAAAAACTACTATCCTATATTCCGTGTTGATCTAATCACCAAAACATAGAGTTTCTACAAGTCATAGAAGAAAAATACTAATATAAGTATTATAGAGCTTAATTAATGTTATTATGATACTTATTAATATATTATCATTTAAATAAAATATTATTAATTATTTCAAATGTGTCTATGTTAAAAACTTTTGTTATAAAAGTTATGAAAATGCAAGACTTTAATCCTTATTTAAAAAGACATGATCAAAAATATTTTTCCTACCATAAATTTTCTCTAACATATTTTCAAAGACTAAGTGTAACTAATCCAACCAATTAATAAGTAACAACATTAACCATTGTCTCTTAAATTTTGTGCACCCTTAAATTATCTGCACAATTACAGTTGCCACCACAAGTTAAATTTAACATTTTACTAGTGCTAAATTTGTGATTTTTATAAATGAATTTATTATTTCTTATTTTTGTGATAATTTTAGTCAATATCTCCATTTTATTTATAAACATTTAATCATATTTTCGTTATTTTATATTTTACTAGTGGATGCTTTATTATTAATACTTGTTTTATTCTTTTTCTGCTTATTTTATTAGATGATGTTTTATTAACCAGTTTTAGATGGATATATTACAGTGTCAAAACATTGAGTCTCTACCCGTCACTGAAGATTTTAAAACCTTTTTTTCACATAGTTTATACTCTAAAAGAAAAATAAATTTTGAACTTCACCTAGCAAAAATTGATGGTTATTCATAATTTTCATTTTTAAAAATTTAGCTGATTCTTACCACAATTTTAGTTGCAAGTGTTTATTTTCTTCTTAGGAAACTTGAAGTTGATGGTACCCTCAAATTTTGTTTAGTTTGGTCCTGGTTCAGATTCTGGATAATTGAAAAAATAATGGAAAATTCTTTTTGCACCATATCCACCCAAATTTCTACTGAAATGACAAAAAATACCTGAAAAATAATGAAAATAGTGTGGATAAAACAATACTTTTAAAACTCCATTTTCAGAATACATATTTTTCAAAATGTATTTTCAGATTTTGTGTTCTGGATTTTCTTTTTCAAAGTTGTATGTTTTGTATTGTGGATTTACTTTTCCATAATGAGATTTGATTTTCTTATTATACTTTTTGGATTCTAGATTTTCAAACGGAATAGAAGGTAATTTTAGAAAATTTGAAAGGTAATAGGGTGTAGGTTCAAATTTCCCAAAATTAATATGCAACATTTCTAGTGATACGACTCTTATTTGTTATTATGTCCTCCTTAGTGTCCAAAGAGAAAAGGCCCAAGAGTGCATGGTTTCAATGACTGTTTCTTCCTGCACCTCCATATCTTCTTCTGCCACCTCCATACACAACATGAAAATACATTTTTGTTTTTCTTGTGTCACTCCCATAGAGTAGTTTTCGGATTATGTAATTCAGAAACTCATTTGAAAAAAGACTTCTGGATTACATAATCCAGAAGTTAAATAAGACTTCTGGATTATGTAATCCGGAGAATAATCATGCATCTGAAAAATGGTTTCCAGATTATGCAATCCGGTAGCTAATTACAAATTTGAAAAATGACTTCCGGATTACGTAATCCACAATATTATAAAGGGGCATTTTTGGAAATTTGAAAACTTATGGAGGTGAGAGAAGAAGGTATGGAGGTGAACTTAGAAGCAGATTTGGTGAACTTAGAAGCAGGGCTTGCTTATACTGCATTCACCAACTACTCAATGAAAGCCATAGCCAGTGAGATGTACTGTGATCATGCCAAAAGCTATGAAGCAGTTGCAGTAGTAAAATTCCAGAAGATTCCTATATGTAGATATCTGGAAGAAATCGGTACTAAGAACAGTGATACAAAGGACTATGTCTCAAAAATTCAACCCTTTATATGCAGTACACAGGCACTAGACACGATTGAAAAGGTCACAAGGCTATTTCTGGGGAAATAGTCCAATCTCAGAGAGCATACAAAAACTGAATGCCCCAGAAACCGGAGCCAACTCATATGAAGAAGATAACAGTTCAGGTAAAGTCTAATTCTATCATCTATTTGGAGTAATAAATCCTAGATCTATTGCTGCACTAACTTTATTCCAACATACGCCTTAACAGAAGAATCTTCTTCATCTTCGTACATTTGCTCTTCACAAGTAATGACTATGCTCTCACTCCTGATGTCACTGCTGATACTTGGAATACTCACTCCAAAATAGAACAAAAAATTGATATTATTCTATTCAGTAGTTCACTTTCATATGCAGTACAAATTGCTGCAGGTACTATTTTGTTTGATGTGGGTAGCATTGACAAAAGAGCTAACATGACAGTTCCGAATGAAACAAAAAAGACATGGTTTTATATTTAATTCCTTTCTTGTACCTGTAGGTTTCAATAACGAAAAGTAGTATTGTTCACTGAAATCTTACCTTGATATTGGAATTAAGAAAATTTGCCAATTTCAAATGAAAACTATTACTTTTTCCCATTTAAGTTTATCACCTTGTTCATTGCCAACCCATACGTAAAGATATTTGAGCATATTGTGGTCTGCATATCTCAGAACCTATACCAGTTTTTTTTTACAGTTTATTCAGTCTATCAATGAAGCTTTATACACAAGGTACATAGCAATATATACACATATATAAGAAGTATGAGTAGGATAATCACCAGCAATCCATAATTAAGCAAAATGTCCAGGTCCTACAAACAATATCATTCTGCCAAATAGATACAAGTTAATGTCACATACATTTAACAGCTATAGTGATATACAATGTGAAACATGTACTCATTTATGGCCAGGAACTAGTAAAGGCCATGGAGGAAACTTATTCATTCTGCTAGATTATTGGATGGCAGTAAGATAGGCAATATTATTATATACGAAATGGTAATGATAAAAAAAAAAGAAGCAAAGTTTCAACATAATACATTATAGCAAGCATAGAAAACCACTTTTGTTAACTTCAAACAGCATTTATTATACTTACTTATTTATCACAAATGAGAAAGTTTCCTGATTTCTAAACATGATTTCATTTTTACATATGTAAATTTATTTTAAGATGCTAAATCAGGATAACAAGCAATACGCAAAAGCAGGAAGCCTTTAAGAAATAAGGGGCGTTCCATCTATTTCTGACACTAGTTCCATCTTGCATATAGAGATTATAAAAGCTGAAACAAAAAAAAAAATCTATATTGTATTAGGAAAGAGAACAACATAATTAACTGTCAAAATTATGAATTATGGTGCTCATTGTGTATTTTAGGAAGTTTTATCCTTCCTGTAATTTATTCTTTATAATAATCATAATAATCATACCTCGCTATTAATGCTAAGGGTTTATACATTTAAAAATAATCTCATAATCACAGGGATTTGTCTCCTTAAAATTAGCTGTCCATATTTCCTAAAATAACTGGCTGGTTCATATTTCTTCTCAGTTTGAGATTAACATAAAGCATCAGCTTCTTTTAATTGTAGACAACAAAACCTTTAGCAGATGTATTGGGTAACCAAACAATGACCACAGACGGAGATTTACAGTATTACAATTTTTTTTTACAACCAAAATAAAAGTAAGTTAGGGCAATTGACGTTGAAGTTTTATACTTTACTTCAACTTAGCAGCTTGGCCTCAACCCTTTAGTCTACAATTGTGTTCTTCAATCCCATCATACCTCCAGAGGTACTTTAAACTAAAATTGTTTTCGCCGGTTGATTCAGCCGTCGTTGACTTCAATGGCAGATGGTGGTTCCTCCTATTTCTTGGTGGTTTCTGCTCTCTCCTTGAGCGGTTGAGAGTGACTCCGTTGAAACAGAGGGAGCCCTACCTGTTAATTGCACTCCGACGATCAAGTCAGTACTGGGCTAAGAAACAGTAAAGTATGTAAAGCAGTTTCAGTCTTAGAAACGACGTACCTCTCTAGGGTTCTTACCACCCTTTATATAGGTTATATCTAGGTCAACTCCATGTCCCACGAGGATCTTTCCTTTGGTGGAATTAGGGTCACTGGTGAGGCATCCTGATGTTGACCTCTCTGAAGCCAATGTTCGAGGTCTGGCCAGTACAGAAGCCCTTCAGGCTCGAGCTATAACTTGTTTCAATGAAGAGGCTAAGTGATCACCCATGGCGACCTAAGTGGTGCTAGAGTGACGGGACGTGAACAATGCGCTGAGGTGACATCTCACCATACTTTTTTACCAGCATACACGTGGCCAAATCAATGGTCGAGGCTCGTTGCCGCTTGCGCTTCTCCGTACCTTAAACCCCTAAACCCTTACGCTCCTTTCATTGTTCCATTATTTTCTCAAAACATATTTCACATACTTATGCTTTACGAAACGCTCTACCTTCTCTCCTTACGCACTTCAACTTCCCGAAGCACGATTAAGACAAGGTATGCCCTTTATCCCATAATCGCCTTTTTCTTTCTACTCCGATGCTCATAACATGCATTAACTGTTTTGGGATTGTTTATGTTTTCTGCACTTTATGATTTATGTTCTTTGTTTTGGCATCTCTATATTTTTTCCTTTGAATTTCTGAGGCGCACCAACCCTTTTCTCTAAACTCTGCCATTTCTTCCTTTTTCCATCTCCTTCTTTAGCTTTTCTTCTCGAGATGGCTTGAACAAAAACTACTCCAAACCCACCTCCTTCCATCGACTACAAATCTCTATACCGCTGGGCTCCTGACAGCCTTCTAGCCGAAACCTCCAAAATCACCTCCTTTAAGGATATAGAGGTGTATAAGGAAGGCGAGTCCAGCGAAAAATATTGTATTTTTGGGAAGGAGTAGGACAGGTTCGTGAAGGTCTTGCCTTGCAGGGAAGGCGAACCTTTGTGTATTGATGACTCCGCGGACCCAGAAGATCCCTTCTTCTTCATGTATTCCACCATCTTCAATAGGCTCAAGCTTCGCCTACCATTTATTGGGTTCGAGCACGCCCTTCTTACGGAGGTCAACGTGGCCCCTACCCAGCTACATCCCAACAGCTGGGCATTCATTAGGGCATTTTCTATTCTCTACATTTGGCCATACGCCATCGGTGAATGTTTTTCTACACTTCTTCGAAGCTAAGAGTCTAGGGAAGAAGCTGTGGATGAGCGTTAATGGGTTCGTTGGAAGAGTTTTGTTGTCCCTCTTCCAGCAATCGTACAAGGGTTTCAAAGGAAAGTTCTTCAAAATTCGGTGTAGCAAATTCGACCCACCCTGCTGGACGAGTTCCCTCTTTATTGGGTGAAAGAACCAAGGCTCAAGAAGTCTAGGTGCCTTGAGAACTTAACCCCGCGTGATCGAGAAGTGTGCGATTTCTTTTCCAACTTCGGAGTGGTGTTTAGCACCGCTGAGTTGATCAAGCTCGAGTACAGCCCCGGGTCCATTAAGGGCTATATTGGTATCCCCCTTCCCCCTGTCTTTGCTTTTGTGTTTCTTTACTTATGTGCTTTGCTGGTTTAGACTCTTATGTGTTATTTTCTTCTTATGCAGGCATGATGCTCAACACTGAGAAGAGGAGACAGCTAGCTGTTGTGACTCTTCAACTCAAGGCTGCTCCTGGTCCTTCTATCGTCGATGCCTCTACCCCTTCCACCCCTACTCCAAACCCTTTTGCCCCAACCCCTGTAGACTAAAGGAAGAAGGGGTCCGCTGCCTCTGAGGACGAGGACACCTGCTCAGACCTCGTCTTCAAGAAGAAGATGAGAGCTGATGTTGCAGTTTCTACGACTTCAAGCTCAGATGATTGCGCCCCATCTTTCAAGGAGCACCCTCCCAATACATCTCCCCCTTTTGACCTTGTGGTATAGGAGGGCAGGGGGGAGAGTGCCTCTGGGGGCGATCGTGGTGCGCCTCCTGCTAATTTGTCTACCTTCCTCTAATGGGCCCTGGAGTCATTCCAAGATCAGGAGAGGATGAAGAACATGGAGGAAGACCCCCTACTAGAGCACACATCAAAGTGTCTTGGGGACATTCTCGTTGCATCCAGCCTCACCTTGTCTAGGATACAGATGCAAAAGCTGAGGGAGACAACTAGCCAGGACGTCCTTCAGATCAAGAAGTTTAAACGCCGAGAGACCGTCTTTTACTTGGAGGCGTCGGATCTTCACAAATCTGAGCTAGCAACTAAGAAAATCTTGTTTGAGAAGTCCTAGGAAGCTATGAGGGCTCATGCCAAGACCTTGGATCTTCGGACTAAGGTGATTGGCTTGAAGGAGGAAGTGCGCCAGTTGTAGGAGAAGGCGACCAATCTTGAGGAGGGGTCAGCACAACTCAGGGAGAAATCATTGCTACTAGAAGAGCAGCTTGCCAAAATGAAGGAAGAATTAGCCCATAAGGACAGGCTATTCCAACAAACTAAGGAGGAGTTGACCAACGACGTCGCCGAGTCTTACGCCACAGGGTTTGAAGATGCCATGGCCCAGGTTGCCTACGTGCATCCTGAGGTGGATCTCTCCCAAACTGGGCTGGCGAAAAAGGTTGCGGATGGCAGTTGGTGGATGCTTCACCTGCGATGATTTCTCTTTGTAATTTATTTGGTTGTCTTTAGAACAATTGATAACTTTGTAAATATATTTCTATTTATAAAATCTTCTTTCCTCCTGATCTGCTCCTTTGTATTTGTTGTTAGCTGCTTTGCTTATGTTGAATTAGTCTAACAACGCTTTAGGGCTTTTCTAACTTAAGTAGCACACTTCTCTTTCCCCCTACTCGACCTTAACCTTTCTTCAACGTATTAAGGTAGAGGTGGTGTTTGCTTGAACTTTTACTTAGCCTTATCATTTGTCAAACAAAGATAAGGAAGATGATGTTCTCGACCTTGGCGTATAAAGGCAAGGGAGATATTTAACTGGGAACCATAAGGACCTTGTCTTACAAGACAAGGAAAATGTTCTCTTTTATTGACCTTGTCCTTGTCGTATAGAGGCAAGGGAGGATTGGGAACTGTTTTGTTCTCGACCTTGGCGTTCCCACACAAGAGGGAGGCTCACTAAGAACCATACTATTCCTGATCTTGGTGTTTCTAACAACGCTTTAGGGCCTTTCTAACTTAAGTAGCACACTTCTCTTTCCCCCTACTCGACCTTAACCTTTCTTCAACGTATTAAGGTAGAGGCGGTGTTTGCTTGAACTTTTACTTAGCCTTATCATTTGTCAAACAAAGATAAGGAAGATGATGTTCTCGACCTTGGCGTATAAAGGCAAGGGAGATATTTAACTAGGAACCATAAGGACCTTGTCTTACAAGACAAGGGAGAGGTTCTCTTTTACTGACCTTGTCCTTGTCGTATAGAGGCAAGGAAGGATTGGAAACTTTTCTGTTCTCGACCTTGGCGTTCCCACACAAGAGGGAGGCTCACTAAGAACCATATTATTCCTGATCTTGGTGTTTCTAACCCAAGGGAGAGGTTCGCTTTTACTGACCTCGTCCTTGCCGTATAGAGGCAAAGAAGGATTTTAACTGGGAACCATATTGTTCTCGACCTTGGCGTTCCCACACAAGAGGGAGGCTCACTAAGAACCATATTATTCCCAATTTTGGTGTTTCTAACCCAAGGGAGAGGTCTGTTTTTACTGACCTCGTCCTTGTCGTATAGAGACAGGGGAAGATTTTAACTGGGAACCATATTGTTCTCGACCTTGGCGTTCCCACACAAGAGGGAGACTTACTAAGAACCATACTATTCCTAATCTTGGTGTTTCTAACCCAAGGGAGAGGTCCGCTTTTACTGATCTCGTCCTTGCCGTATATAGGCAAGGGAGAGTTTTAACTGTGAACTATATTGTTCTCGACCTTGGTGTTCCCACACAAGAGGGAGGCTCACTAAGAAACAGTACTGGGCTATGAAACAGTAAAGTATGTAAAGCAGTTTCAGTCTTAGAAACGACGTACCTCTCTAGGGTTCTTATCACCCTTTATATAGGTTGTATCTAGGTCAACTCCATGTCCCACGAGGATCTTTCCTTTGGTGGAATTAGGGTTATTGGTGAGGCATCCTGTGACGTGTTGCACAAGCTTAGCGTAGCCGCGACACAGGATTTGCCTCTTCTAGATTGCAAAATCTTAACAGTATGGTCGTCAGGGTACCAAGTCATGTACCAGCACTGTAGGGTCATCTGTTCTATGGGTGCCATAAGTATTCACGTGTCATGCATGCAGTCTATTATTGGAAACCCTAACCCTTACAGGTCTTAGCGCCTCAAAGGATTATTTACTTGTGCTAGACCTGAACGTACTATACACACCACATACATGAACTTCTCTCGTGACTTAGGTCCTTCTTACATCTGGGTGATTACTCATCATTATTTATGGGGCCCACCTATGTGGGCCATTAAACACTGCTGAAAAACCACAAATAAAAAAACCAATAAAAAATGAGAAATAATATTAACATGCACAAAATAAAAAATATGATAAGAAGTGCACACAAATATCATAAAATATATTAAATGAAAAAACAAAAACTTGAAACTGTGAACAGAAAACAGATGAAGGGAAAACACTGCAAAAAAACCAGAAATAAAAAAACCAATAAAAAATGAGAAATAATATTATCATGCACAAAACCAAAAAATATGATAAGAAGTGCACATAAATATCATAAAATAGATTAAATGAAAAGAATAAAAACCTTAAAATGTGAATAGAAAACAGATGAAGGGAAAACACTGCAGAAAAAAAAAAAAAAAAAAAAAAAAAAAAAAAAAAAAAAAAAAAAAAAAAAAA
>Ga0123342_1008686_pt1 | contig 12617 bp, 5 predicted proteins | sample Turbeawhitnodule_FD_89960 | JGI IMG/M metagenome (GOLD analysis project Ga0123342, IMG submission 89960) | Root nodule microbial communities of legume samples collected from Mexico - Turtle bean Mexico white nodule | ecosystem: Host-associated > Plants > Roots > Nodule | place: Mexico: Nepantla...
AATTCTTGTTCTTCTTTCCTTGTGTTTTGATTCAATTTGACAATACATGGACTTCCATATGAGTCTTGGTTGGTGCTAAGTTTTGGTGAGTTCTTGAATTAGAACATTGATCCAATTCTAAAGAGAAGTGCCTTTCAAATCCAGCTCAAGTTGTTCCTAAGAATGTCAAGAATCATGTGTTCTTGTAGTTACATTCACATCAGCAGGGGTGGGCTCTGGAGCAGTTTCAGCTCCCTCCTCGAGAGCAAGGTAGTTTGGGGGCGTGGAGGCGCTGGGGGGTGGTCCCTCAGAGATTCAACATTTTTGTCAGAAGAAGAGTGGGATGCAGCCACCATAGTGGTCCTTCTTCTCTTGAAGACAGGGCCCTCTGCGGAGTCTTCCTCTTCATCTGAAGGAACTATTACCACCCCTTTGTTTTTCTCTAGGGGGGCTAGTAAGGGAGAAGTCTTGACCATGGCTAAGGGGATAGCCGCGATCGGGATTTGAGAAGTAGGGAGTGGGGTGTTGTGAGAAGGAAGGGGGTTCTGTGTGGTTTGTGGAGATGCAGGTTGTGGGTTTGGTAGTGGTGAGGCAGGTGTTGGTGTGGCTTGAGCGGAGAGAGATTGGAGAAGTGGTAGGGGGCGGCAGGGGCCGAGTGTGTGGAGGTACCAGCTCCACCAGCAGAGGTATTGCCACGAATGGACAAGACTGGAGTCTTGTCCGCTTCTCAGCATCCAACACCATGTTTATACCAAAGAGAAAGTATTGTGAGTTAAGCATGCCATAAAAGTCAAGACAATCAGCATAAGAATGAATCACAAAACAAGCAAGAGGAAGTATGAACAGAGTTAGTGCTTGAAGAAGGTAGGGAAGGGATTATTCCCATACCAATGCAGCTGGTGAGTGTAGCAGACTCATATTCGTGCTTGATCAGCTCAACGGTGTTGAAGACCACCCCCAAGCTTGCCAGGTCCTGGCACACCTCGCGGTCAGCTGAGGATAACTCGTTCAAGGTCTTGGCCTTTTTCAGCTCCAGCTCTCCTACCCAGTACAGGGGGAAGCCGTCTAAGGCTGTGGGGTCGACTTCAGAACTGCATACGCTGAAGAACTTTCCCCTAAATCCTTTGTAGGATTGTTGAAAGAGGGTCAAGATGATCCTTCCAGCTATCCCACTGAAGCTGACCCAGAGGTTCTTCTCGGGGCTCTTAGCTTCGAAGAAATGCAAGAAGACGTCCATGGAGGAGGAGTGGCCGAAATGATTGCAGAGGATGCTGAAGGCCCTGATGAAGGTCCAACTGTTAGGGTGCAGCTGGGCCGGGGCCACGTTAATCTCGGTAAGAAGTTCCCTCTCGAAACTGGTGAAAGGGAGGCGTTGTCCAACGCGTTTGAACACTATTTGATAAAAGAAGAAGAACGGTTCCCCACCGTTTGAACGGTTATCAACACAGACAGGTTCGCCCATTGTGTAGGGGCGAACGAAGATGTAGGCATCGTGCCTTCTCCCGAATGCTCTACCCTTACAGCTAGGCTCACTGTCCAGATGGGCTCTCCAGTCAGAAAGGAGGTCAGGGTGGAGGTTTCCGCGAGGAGCTCGTCGGAGGCCCAAGGATAGAGGGGTTTGTAGTTGACGTTGGGAGAAGGAGGATTAGCGGTGGTTTTTCTCGCCATGGTACAACAAAGGAAGTTGGGAATAAGAAGAACAAAGGTTTAGCAAACAAGGCTATGATGTGAAACTAGGGAGAAAACGCAGAAAAACCCTACCCACGCGAGAAAGTTCATAAAACAGGGGAACGAAGAAATGCGAAGAAAAACGTAAATGCGAGAATCTAAACAGTCAAAGGCAGTAATATCAACGCATGAAATCAAGAGTAAAGAGCCATCAATGCATAAAAATCATACCTTTGATGTTTGAGCAGCGAAAGTCTCAGTTTTGCAAAGAGGGATCAGAGAAAGCTTGGGAAAGAAGATGAAGAGTGCAATCGTTCGCGTAAATGATGGAACAGTGTCTAAAGCGCGCATTTTCAAAAGGTTTAACGTAAACTTAAGAAGTGCAAGAGGCATTAAGTCATGGTCGTGCGATTGGCCACGTGTTTATGGATTACCGCATGAGTAGAAAGTGTCACTTCATAGCACATAGTGTCTTGCCATAGAATGTCACATTGGACGGTAGGGCGGGGCCTTAGTCTTTTCGCTGAGCAGTTGTCAACTCAAGACTGGGGGGCTTGTGTACCGACCCGTCCTCGGGCGTTGACCAAAGTCAACATAGTGGGACCCATTAGGGGCGCTATGAAGTAAGCAAGGGAGTTGACCGGCCTCGAGCGTTGACCGACCTCGGGCGTTGACCGGCCTTTGGCGTTGACTGGGTTTGGTACTAGGAATGTGCCTGTGCTAGAAGGGTGTCCCCCCACGATACCCACGGGTAGGAGCGACCGTGGAGGAGGCGACACAGTAGGAGGCGGCACGGTAGGGACGTGGAGGCGTCGGGCCTCGGTCCCCAAACAGTAATAGAAGGTGAGGAAAGGTGGTTTTCAAGCCACACCTCCAGCACCAGAAAGGAGAAGCCCCACTCACAAGGGACCCGTGCATAGAGTGTAGAGACGCGGCAAGTACGCACCACCGTTGGAAAGCCCCCGGGGCAGAGACGACCCATGAGAGGGTCACGTCCCAGGAGGCGATTCGCATGCATGGTACGTGAGGAAGGCAAAGAGCCCCTAAGGCGGATGACTCAGAGGATGGGCGCATGAGTTGACACCCAAGTAGTCACCCTCGCGCGGGATGCACTCTGGGAGAATGGTCTTACATATTGGGATTTCCCTAAGTTTGGGCTACAGTGTCGTGAGGCTGCACCCATAGATAAGCTTAAGTCAGAGGTAGACACGTGGCAGAAACACAGACAAAGGTATATAAGGCTTTGCTACAAACAGACTAAGGTACGTTTTCACACTTTACACACAAGAGACCAAAGAAAGAGAGAATTCAGTTACGCACTTCTTTGAGCACTGAGTTGTTGGTGTTCTGCGACGAGAAGTGTCACGGTGTTTTTTACCATAACTGACTTGAGCGTCGGAGTGCAAACGGCCGCGAGGACGCCCATTTGTCTCTCTATTTCAGGTGTTCGCAGAGGGTAGAAGGTGAAGCTGGAACGAGAACGAAGGAGTCCTAGAAGCGCAGTTCGTAGCTACGCACGAAGGTGATCCAAGTCAACCGGCGAGAATAGTTGTTTATCCATACAAATCGAAATATCATACAATATTTTAATTTCATCATTTTTTGAAGAAAAAAAATAGTGTGATATGGTATTCAAAGTGTTTGATCAAGATCAGTTGTTTTTATTTATTTCAAACTTAAATGAAAATCTTTTTTAAGAAAAATGAGAAGAATTCAAAATTAACTAAAGATTAAAACTATGATTAGATAGAACTCAATTTTATATTTATGACAAAAATAAGTTGAATTAAGTTTTAAGTTATCAATAAATTTAGATATTATTATGGTATGCTCAATACAGTCTCACATCACTTAGGAGTCTAGGTTAAGGTCAATTTAAATACACTTTCTTTCTTTAATTTACTTAAGCGCCTTTTAAGGACAAAACTGTGACAGATCTTCAAAGCAACAACATCTCAAATGTGGTGATTGACCCTAGTGATGCTATCTCAACGGACTTGAGATCGGAATAGATATTTTTAATTAACTTCAATTAACAAATTTTAATCTATTGAATTCATAAAAAAAAAAAAAAAAATTTTAATTAAATATCTATTATTAAAATTGTTCAATTAATTTTAAAATATTTATATTTTTTAATTTAGTCCATCTCATCAAATTGGAATGACCTAATGTTTGGATTTTAAAATTTTAGGCAAAACACCACGAACTTGGACAATAACAAAAATGAAGTTTTAGGTGTATAATTGTGTCGTCCTGGGCCCATTCGAAATTTGGAAAGGTTCATGACTATGTGAGTATACGAAAAAATGATCAAATTTTATTTGGACAGGTTCAGAGGGATAGTAAACTCTTCAACATAACCTTGAAAAGCCTTTGAGCCGGAACAAGAATGCGTACGCAAGGAATCACGGGCCACACAAGAACGTATGTGTTTTGAGCTATAGGCAGAACGACCCTCCAAGGTTCAACAGAGTCCTGTATGGTTTCAACACTTCTTTTCAAACATATGCAAAAATATTCGAGGAACGATTCTTAACTAATAAGACTAAGCCACCAAGGATGACAGATCTTTTCTATGTAAAATAACAAGAGGGAGAACCTCTCAAGGATTAGGTCAATTGCTTATGTGAAGTATCAGTATGCATCAAACAGCCAAAAGATGAAAGATGAGATGCTCGTAGATGCATTTGTGAAAGGCTTGTGAAACCAACATACTCAAAGATGCCCACAACAAATGGTTAGAACTTCTAAACTCGAAAAAGTAAATAAATAATTTGGCAAAGGGACAACACCGTAATGAATGCATATGATGCTAAACGCTTGGACCAAGGCCCAACAATTGTTGGGATGCAGTTGGGTCAGGACAACATTCAACTTAGTTAAAATCTCCTTTTCAAATAAATCTAACGGGAATTGTAACCCTAACTTGATAAAAATCATATCATATACCAAACAAAAAGGACCATCGTTATCGACACTTTCATCCTTACATACAAGTTTGTCTACTTCACATATTTGGATTCTAACTCGATTTTCTTTGGGTTTACTAAGAGCCTCAACTCTCTGAGTTCCCTGAGTATTTTACCGGTGGTGTGATATAACGTGGCGTAATCCATGGAAGAAACTTTTTTATTTTCAAAGTTATTTTCCACAAAAACTAACCCAAAAAGGCTTACAGAAGAACGAATCACAGAAAAGAAGCAAGAGTAAGACAAGGATGTACCTATTAACGCGTAGGGATTAAAGAAAATGGTAGTCTAGAAATGCACCGCAAAGAAGAACGACAAAGGACACTGGGAAATTGGGAAGGTACTAGAAGTCACTCAAATGGTTTGTTTTCAAATGAATGCAAGTTAAGAGAGGTTAAGAGTAGTTAAGGAAGCCATGTGACGTTTTTAAAAAGTAGCCGTGAAACTGCTTCTTGAATGACATGTGTAAAAAATAATTAAAACTGAGGGAATAAAAAGCCAACAAAAATAAACCCTGACACATGTAAACCTCTTTGTCTCATCGACTTGAGCCTGGGGTTGTGTGTCGACCTGGGTGTATCCAGAATTTGGGAAGGTCCGTGACTGTGTGAGTATATGTAAAAAAATTGTACGGAAGTATGAATTTCGAATTTGAAACATCCATTACGTCACATAATGTGACTGAGGGTAATATCATATGATGGGATTGATGCGGTAAAGGAACCATTAAATAAAAGATAACAACTTAGATTGTAATTCTAGTTAAAAAATCTACAAGTGACTCCCAGAAGATAATCAATATGTTTTACTCTTAGAGAGAACTTTTTAATTTTTATTCAGGACCTAAATAGCTTATAAAAGAAAAGGTCATTAAAAGAAATAGGGATCGAATTTTATTTGGACTAGTGCAGGGACAGATAAACTCTTCAAAATAACCCAGAAAAACCTTTGAAACAGAACAATAATTATCCTTATAGAAAATGATAAACATATTTTTTAGCCGAAAAGGAATGAGTTGATAAACGAGTTATAAGAAATTGGATAGGGAATGAATGAGTTAATGTATGTTGGAGACAAAAAAAAAGAGTATCAATCACACCTATTGATGACGGCAAAATCAAACAATAAGATACTTAAATAAAAATTTAGAAATAAATATGTTTAACGCTGAAAAACAAATCTTTCTAATAAAGACTCAATTTAAATCACTCAACTTTATAAAATACTTAAAATTTAATTAAGCCTAAAAACTATTATATATACATTATTATGCCTTTATCTATTTCACATCTTTTTATTATTATATTTTATTTCAATTAAGTTAAATTTAATATTTATATTAATTTAATAAATTTATTTAAATACCATACTGGTATTAGTCTTTTCTATATTTGAAATATGTAATTTATAATCCGAATGAAAAGAATATTAAAGAGCAATGTACTTTACAAATTTTGTAACAAAAAGTATAAAGCATAGTATTTATATATATATTTATATATATATTTATATATATATATTTATATATATATATATTTATATATATATATATATAACTAATGATAAACTTTTCATTATATATAAGGGAAAGATACTTTGTATTTTTTATAATTTTTAAGAAAATAAAATTAATAATAATAGTTACATAAAGAAATAATAGATGATTGTTAATGGTAAAATAGAAATATAAAATTGTATAACAAATGGAGAATATATTTATATATTGTTTTATGTATACAGACACTTATATTTGAAGTATAATCTCATTCTTATGGATATTGAAATTAGCAATTCAGTACTCAACAATCTTCTTAATGGAGTTTGGTAATCAAAACTAGCCAAAATAGCCAACTGAATATATCTTTTTAAACTTAAAATTTATCAATACACACTATAACCAACAAAGTACATACTAAATCCTTTTTATTCATATTTATCGTTTCAAAGAATCTTTTGTAATTGGACCTCTATTCAATATTCACACTCGACAACCAAAGTCCAACCTCGAGAAGTACGGGAAAGGAGACATAACTTATCCATCAATTTTTTTGTCTTCCAATAAGAATATTTGGTGTATACCATGGGACTCAAGTAAATATTTCCGAAGACACTCACGTTTATCATTCTTAAAAGAAGCTAAAACACCATATCCTATTCCTCAAATGAGGAGATAGATACTTCTGTGAATCTAGCAACACACATGGAAAGATTCTTTCAAAAGAATAATGAAGCGTTACACAACAAAATCACAAATGCAACAATGAACTAAAGATAATCTCTAGGTGAAACTAAGGACTAGATCTTGTTTAACAACATCAGATCGAACTTTAGATGCTACATAACCAACTGGGCACATTGGTTTATGGTCGACAACCAAACACTATTGAAGATGACCCATAAAGCCAAGGTCCTTAACCATTTAAGCAAATTGTTGAATTATGGATCCAAGAAAATGCTTATAAACCTACCTCAGACCCTCATGTTATACTCTTTTACAAAGAAAGGGTTAAGGAAAAGTCTAACACCTACAATTTTAATAAAGTGTTAAAAACTAACAAAGCATAAAACATGGGTTTTACTTTATATGTAAGACACAAGCTTTGTTAAAAATAATAAATCATGAAAGTCACAAGGGTCTCATCTATCAGATGATATAACACTGTATAATCTTATTTCTATATCTGATAAGCATTTACATGCTCAGATGATACATACATAATTTTAAGCTAACATCATACTTCACGAATATCATGTTTATTCTATATTGCATAGAATGTGTACCGGTATGGGCGAGACCGACACTTGGTCACCCTGACTGATACCCACTTGGCTGCTCGAGGCTTGGTCTACTTGACCGAGACCAGGGGAACCTGCCCGAGACCCGATAGATTCGGCCGAGGCGACTGAGACCTAAGAGGCTTGGCCGAGACCATAGAAGCTTGGTCGAGACGAGTGGAATCATCACGGCTGGCCGACCCATACTACCGTTAACGCTCAAACCAAGGTCAGTGAAACTAATCCGTCATTAAGGATTAGGTAATACAACCCTAAGCGAGATCCACTCCGCTAATCAGGCCCATTAAGGTGAGCCCATTAAAATAGTATAAATAGCACACATCCTAAGAAGAAAGGTATGTCATTTATTACTATTCACCTACCAGAGTACTGATCACCCGCTTTACTGACTTGAGGGTCGGAGTGCCTTCGCAGGTACCCCCACCATCCGGTGTTCACCCGAGACCGAGTGTCGAAGGAGAAGCAGGAGGACGAGAAGAATCCCAGTTCATCACCCAACAACCTGACCGACCGAGTCAACGTAACGATTGACCGACAAAACATAAAACAAAGACCCATACCCCTGACGGCCGCCCAACGCACAGACTTGGCGTAGGCACCGATCAGCCTCCGGCATGGAAGCCTCATTGGGAGGGCATCAAAGAGCGAGAGGACTTCCAGCTCATCGGCACCCTCTGTCAGCCTCGGCCACTCCTTGAAGCCACAAGGCTTACGAGTCCAGTAGAGGGGATACCTCGACCGACCGGACTCGTCAAAAGAAATGGCCGTCGTCTCCAGCCCAATGATGACCTTGACAAACCTCTCCTTGAACCTCTTATAAGAGACAACAAACGAGTCAAATAACACGTTGCCCGACCGACCGACCAACGAGTGCCAAAAGGTCTTTTTGGCAGGGTGAGAGGCGTAATAAGAAAGAAAAGAGGAGGGGGTAGGATGAAGAAGAAGAAGAAGAAGAAGGAGGATTGGCCGAGACGAGTGGAATCATCAAACTACCGTTAACGCTCAAACCAAGGTCAGTGAAACTAATCTGTCATTAAGGATTAGGTAATACAACCCTAAGAGAGATCCACTCCGCTAATCAAGCCCAATAAGGTAAGTCCATTAAAATAGGTACGTCATTTATTACTTTTCACCTACCAGAGTACTGATCACCCGCTTTACTGACTTGAGCGTCGAAGTGCCTTCGCAGGTACCCCCACCATTCGATGTTCACCCGAGACCAAGTGCCGAAGGAGAAGCAGGAGGACGAGAAGAATCCCAGTTCATCACCCAACAACCTGACCGACCGAAGGAAGGAGAAAAAGAATTTAATAGTTCTCTAGGTCCCATCTCCCTAGTAGGAACAAAATGTTTATTCCTTACGTATGACCAAGAAAATTGACTTTAAAGTTTATGTCACATCAACAATCTCTTGGACTTAACGCTAAACTACTTTGCGTGACCAAATCCCTCGCGCTTGCTTTGTCAACTCTATAAAGGATTTTCTGCTTTGTACGAATTTACACTTTACTTAGTTTCAAGTAAAAGGCTCTCTTATCAAGCCCTAATAAGTCCAACTACCTATTGGGATGTTTCTTGAAGAAGAGAAGTGAATTTAAGGCATGAATGAAGTGCATTTAATGCATCTAGATGGAAAAAGAGAAAACACAATTATATGGTGATTTAGATGAAGATGGGCAGGAATGAACAACATAAAGAGATGAAAGGAAGCAAGCTAAAAATCGAGTGGCACAGAGCAATACAAGATCATAAAGGAATGGAAAATGGCACAAGGGAGAAATTAAAAGATGAAAAGGAAAGAGATGCTTAGGATGATGAAAGTAAGGTCACACCACTTGGAAGGGAAAAAGACTCCAAGATGAGTGGTGAAGAGTCGCCACTTAAGGTGAACTACACTCAAGATACAACCCAATTTGAGAGCACTCAAGACTCACTAAACACTCCTACAGAGTTTCCATTCTATTTCAAAATTCAATGCGTAAATTACATGAGGCAAGACACCCTTTATATAGGAGAAAGTGACTTGGGGAGCAAGAGTGAAAGGGGTAGGGGCGTCATTTGTGAGAAACCTTCTAGAAGGTAGGTCAAAAACCCCTAAACCTAAACCTAGATGTACTTGAGGTTTGGTGGGGTCTGGTCTTGTATGTTGAAATGATTGACCTAATTGTGAAGTGTTAGTTGTGTCCTTAGTCATCTGCTTGTCAAGGTGGTTTGTATCACAAAGCTATTGGTGGCTTAGAAATATTTTGACAACAATTCAATACTTGTGCAACTCAAACTCTCCTAATTTTTTTCTTTTGAAAGATGACTTTAAATAGGCACGAAAGAAAAGATTTGTTGCAAATCCTTTTTTGGTCGTTGAGTCAGCTTAAAACTCATTTGAAGGTATTTCTTTCGTTTAAGCAACTTTGACATAGAAGATGCATTAAATGCACTTCATTCATACCTTAAGCCCATAACCAGTGCTTTAGAGCCCATAATTCCTCAGAGGATTATCAGGAGCAGAGCCCACATGATTAGACTTAAGCATCAGCTAGTTTCATTGTTTTTAATTTCAGTAGAGTAGGGTGTACTTAGTATAAATTGGGCTTGAGTCAAACTCAACTCTTCCTAGCTTTTAGGAATCTTGACCGCCCCTTTTCTCACTCTTTTTAATTTTTAGAACCTTTCCCTAGCTTGGGCGGAACCCTAGGTTTACCCTAGTTTCTAGAAGGCTTCTTGCCTTTTCCGCCCCTTCTCTCTCTCTTGCCCATCAAGGCACCCTCTCTTATAAATAGGGTGTCTTGCCTCATGTATTTGGACCTTGAATTTTGAATAGAAAAGAAACTATCTCAAAGTGTTTAGCGAGTATTGAGTGTTCTCTTATTTGGGTCTTATCTTGAGTAGAATATACTTCAAGTGACGACTCTTCACCACTCATCTTGAGTCTTCCCCCACTCCGAGTGGCGTGACATCATCCTCATCCTCCATAAGCTTCTTTTGCAATTTCTCTTTTTACTTATTCCATTGCACCAGTGTTTCCATTTCATTTATGTTCTTTTATTGCTCTTTTCCATTCGATCATCATCTTGTCATGGTTATCTTATATTTTCTTTAATTTCGCAAGTCATCATCATCTTCACTCTATAATTAGTTTTTCTCTTTTGCTCTTTAGAAGAGAACCTTCACACTTAACCACTTGCTTAAGTTTGTGTCTAATGACAATTTTCTTTGAGCTTATCACCATATTTACTAATCCAAAAATTATCAACAAAAGTGCAACTCCTAAAATCAACTCACATCAAATATGAACTTCAACAATCTAACTAACTAACTATAGTGTGTGATTTATATTTTTGTACAAATTGAATTGTACATTTGGTTGAGTTTGAGAGTACTAACCTTTTGGCACATTGTTTGGAATGCACATTGTTTAGAATAAACATTGTAATATTATTGAATTACTTGTGTGATTTGGATTGATGATTCAATTTTGGGAAATGATGGCTTTTACGTGTTATGTAATTCATTTATCATTGAATTTTATCGAGTTTTCAAGAAGTTGTTTCTTATACACATTTGACTGAGGGGTAATCACAAGCCTCTCACAAGCCTCACACTTTGCTTTTAACGTTGTTTCGAGACTAGAAGCTTTAGTTAAAGGGGTTGCGTACACTTGTAGTGTATTAGTTGAACAACCAACAATTATCCATATAAAGTACAAGACCATAATAGCTAGGAAACTCTGTTGGTACCTATTGGATCCATGATTTTGCATAAGTGTATTAGTAACCCAATTAAAGTGTGTGAAAATGATTTATTTGAGGTTCAAGTGCAGTGGTTAGGTAATTGTATAATTATTTGTTTTGTTATGAATTATTTATTTCTTGATTGTTATATTACATGAAGGGTTACGAGAGCAAGATATTCTACTGTGCATATCATGAGACTTAGACCAAGTAATCCAATGAATTTTCTCTAACAATTTAAAAAGCACATATTTCAAAAAGAATCACAAGATTTACATAAGAGAGAGATACATCAACTTAAATTAGCACAAACGAAGATGATTTTAACATCAATGACTGGCAAATGATTAAGAGGAGAGAATGTTAACCTCCTTGAACAAGATTTTCTTTAGTAAAACTATTATACTACTTATTTCGGGGTAGATTAAAGATATTTTCTTTTTATGTTTATCTTATATATAATATACTTTATGATGAGATGTATTCTTTATTTTCTTTAAAAAATATTTTAAATATATATATATATATATTATATTACCGACCGGTTCTCAGACTTGAGCGTTGACCAAAGTCAACGCGGTGGGACCCCGAAGGAGAGGTCCACTGGAAAGTACAGCAGGACATGAAGGAGACTCGTTAGGCTTGCGAGTAAGAGAACTGAAGAGGGGGTAGCACCAAGGCAGGGCGTGGAGTCCTCGAGCCTCGGCACCTCAACAGTAAAGATGGACAAAGAAAGGTGGTTTTCAAAGCCACACCCCAGTTGCCAGTAGGGAAAGACCCAGATCACGAGGGACCCATGCATGGGGTGTAGGGGCGCAGTAGTACGCACCACCGTTAAAGAGCCACTGGGAAAGAGACGACTCGTGAGGGTCACGTCCCAGGGGTGATCTACATGCATGACACGTGAGTAAGGCAGGGAACTCCCAGGGCAGATGACTCAAAGATTGAGTGCATGAGTTGGCATCCAAGCAGTCATCTCGCGCCAGTAGCATTTCGGCAGGGTAGTCTTACACACTAGATGACCCTAAGTCTGGGTGTTAGTGTCGCTAAGACACGCCTACAGGATGCTTAAGTCACAGTCAAACAGAAGGGCAAAAACACGGAAAGGTATATAAGGGTGACAACAGACATAACCATGTACGTTTTAGAACACGTTACGCTTCACTAGTACATTACGCATTTCTGAGAGAAGCAACACAGAGTGAGAGAGAACACACACAGTGCTCTCAGAGTTAGAGTTTGGTGTTCATTGCTTAAGTGACTGACTTGACCGTCAGAGTGCAAACGGTCGCGAGGGCGCCTGATGAGCATATATTTAGTCACACACAATAGCCTTAATCATAGATTATTGAACTATAATAATAAATAAATCCATTGTTTTAATTAATATTCATATAATTGGGTTTATTTGGGCCTTAACTATTATCTTTGGTAATTTTGTGTTTTTAGGGTAAATTATCTGAAGCATCTACCT
>Ga0123342_1008687_pt1 | contig 12614 bp, 4 predicted proteins | sample Turbeawhitnodule_FD_89960 | JGI IMG/M metagenome (GOLD analysis project Ga0123342, IMG submission 89960) | Root nodule microbial communities of legume samples collected from Mexico - Turtle bean Mexico white nodule | ecosystem: Host-associated > Plants > Roots > Nodule | place: Mexico: Nepantla...
GAGCAGGGTTTATCTTGATTGGGTATTTTTTGGGTATGTTTTTCTCACTTTAAGGTTGTTTTGTTCCAACCATAAAGGAGAGATAGGTAGTCCTTTTGTGGTTTCTGTATATGGGTTGGGATATCCCTGAAATATCCCCTTTAATTTGATTTATTCATTGCTGATCAAAAAAAAAAGAAGTAATAATTATAATGAAAATAGTATTAATATTAACATTAATAATCTTAATAAATAATATTAATAAATATAATAGTAATAATGTTAACATTAATAATATTAATGAATATAATTAATAATAATTTTAATTTAATTTTCAAAATATTAATATTAATTTTAATAATAAATATTAATATCAATTTTAATAATAAATTTTTTATTAATAGTATTATTATTATTATAAATAATAATGTTAAGAATAATATTACTAGCATAAATAATAATATTAAAAGTAATATAATTGTTAGAAATAATATTAATAATAATATTAGTAATAATAATAATAATAATAAAAATAGTAGTAATAATTAATAATAATAGTAATAATAACAACAATAGTAATATAATTAGAATAATAATAATTATAATTTGAGTAGTAAATGCTTTGATCTAGTGGTTACAAGTAGTTGTAGTTAGTAAACTTGGTTCAAGTCCTAATTATAACAAAACTTTTTTTAATTACGAACGAAATTTTGGTATTATTGACTGAATTTGACTGTTGGTAAAACCAGATTATTTTTTTTAATATTGTGATTTTCGTCTTCAAGGTCTTTATATAATCTTTATAAATGTGACCGTTGAAACTAGGGTTCTCCATTCTTCCATATAGTTATTAGACGCTCAATATAAAAACAATTGCTTCTAATGATCTTTTTGTGTCTTGAACGTGTAAGACATTTCATTTTATTTTATATTCTTCAAATATGAACACAAAGGCTTTAACACTTTTTTTTTAATATCTCCTCAATTATGTCACGTTATTCTTCTCTTTGAATGTGTTAGATGCTTGAAATGGAAACCTTTGCCCTAATGTTGTGCATTCTTAAATTGTTATAACCTTTTAAAATTTTTTCTTTAACTATATTTCATCGAACCTTGAAACTTTTGAATAAACTCTGCACGTGGATATTTCCTTTTCTGCACTGTTTATCATCTTCCACGTATTAGACGTTTAATATTGAAATATTGACTTTGATGAAATCTTCATGTCTTTAATTACTTTTTGTTCCTCAAATAGTTTCTTTATCTGAATAAACTTTATTCGTTAAGGTTTGAACATCTCTAGACTTAACCCTTTCTTTATTTATACTCTTTTTCTTCTTCTTCTTCGTGTTAGACGCTAAAATGGGATGTGTCTTCAATTCATTTTACCATTTCGAATAATCTATATCTATGAATATCTTCGTTCGTATCTCCTTGATAGTACTTCACTCTTGATCTGTGCAAATCTCTCTTTTTGACTTCATTGCTTTTCGTTAGACACTTAGAAATGAAACTTTGGCTATCAACTTTTCAGCATTCCTTTGACAATTTATGGGAATAATATAAGTATCGGTGAACATTATAATAACAAAATAAACCATGAGTATCACTAAAACAATATCTTTTATAAAATCCTTGAATTAGAGACTTTTTTTTTCCAGATATTTGATCATAAATGCAATTTTAAATTCTTTCCAAGTTAATATAAAACTTGAACGATGTAGTGTAATCACATTTAACCTGGATATGTTTATTGTTTATATTTTGAAAAACCTTTTATATAGAAAATGGTCATGTTTTTTTTTTTTTTAAGGTTTCCAGTAAAACATTGTTCATATAAAATCTTTCTAATGCACAATGCTAATTGCAAAATTGTATTTGAAAACATTTATGATTAATATGGAAAACAATTTTCATTCAAAAAACATTAAAGCACAATGTATTTGAGATTTTCAAATTTCTCTTTTGTTACATTCTCAAATACCAAATTTTCGAAAATCATTAATCTTATTTGAAAGTATTGTTTTCTATGATTTAGGAATATCAAATAAGATTCGAAAACATAAGAGTAGTGCCGTAAAACATTCTAAGAATATAAAAGTTTAGTATGCACACTTCCCTGACGCAGTAGTTCGATTAACAAGTAGAAGATAATAGTATCATCTGATATGAGTAATCTTCATTGATTGTCTGATGAGTTATAAGCAAGTGTGTTTATGTCATCTTCCTTATGGTATCCAAAGAGTTCATTTGACGAGAACATTTAATGTATTCATGGACACTAGGATCGTCTGATGAGTTCTTCTTAACAATATCATCTTATCCATTCCAGTGAAATCGTCTAATGTAGTTCCTCGATATCGTCTTACTTATGTATTCTTTTGTGAGTCATTCGTTTGAACAATGTTCCCTCTTTAACTATTATTTATAATCTCTTAGAATTTTTTTCAATATTAAGACCAAGATTGGATCATCTGATGGTCTTTCTATTGTTATTCTGTATGACGAGAGCTTCTTATGTATATCATTTGATATGTTCATGTGAGATTGTCTGACATGTCTGTTCACTATTGATCTATCTATTTGGACAATGCTCTTTGTTTCAAATGATATTCTTATAGAATATAATCACTTTGGTTCTCCCATGTTAAGACAAAGACGAGACAAGGACTGGATCATGTCATGTGTCTTCAATAATTGTATTGACATTGTAGATTGTCTAACATGCTGATTCTTTAGTGTAAAATCGTTTAGTGAGTCTTACTCATCTTCTTTTAGTAAGATTGTCTTGTAGTTGACTCTTTAGGGAGAGTCTAATGAGATCTTAAAACTTGACCGTCTTGTTCTCAGTATTAAATCTATCTAACAAATTTAATAGGTACACCGACTTAATATATATATATATATATATATATATATATATATATATATTGACTCTTTAGGAACGTCTTGATGGACCTTCTGATGTCTATATTCAAAAGAACAATCTGATACCTATAACAGTACTTGATCGTCTGATAGGTTTAACTAACCTAGAATGTCTAATGAGTCTTTATTTGGATCTGCACACTAGTAGATTTGTTAGAATACTTAACACATCTCATAGTATTTGTTATCATCAAAATATATAGACTCTCGTGTCACAAGATCGTCAGATGAGTGATAGATCATCTGATGAATGATAGATCATCTAAGGTCTTAATAGTTGAATCAAGGGAGAAAGCTAAAATTAGGAAACATGTGTTATCATGTCTAATATCCAAAGTGTTGAAAGTTATCATGGATTGTAACTAATGACATATTTTGGGTGGGGGCAAATACTTTGGTCAAACCCGTGTCACTACAAAGTCGGGACTGTCTCACATGTCTAGTCCATGCAGTTGTAGAATGTAATTAGCAATTGAGATAAAGGGAGAGTTCACTAACTTGCTGAGACATGAACTCATTGGGAGGCATGAAGTTGTATAACTTCTTATCAATGTGTTCATGGGTCTTTTTGTTGTACTAATGGTTGTGGGGTAGTATACACGCTACAATGATATATGGTCCTATAACTTTTTTTAAATAGAGTTGAAACATATTTCAAATGTTTTAATTTTAATTCATTATTCTTTCCTTGACAAAAGAAAATGACATAAATTTTCCATAATTAGTTAAAATTAGCTTTAAGTATAGACTTATTTGCCAAAATTTTCTTATATAACTTTTTTTAAAAAATATTTTAAATTTGTATTTAAATTAATTTTAACTAGTGAAAAATCTCAATTATTTTTCCTTTTATTTTTTTATCCTAGAAGAAACTTGTTTAAACATATTTTTAACTAACGACTCTTTGTCCACATTGGTTGAGGCTAATAGTGAAAATGCTTAATATTGATTACTTTAAATACGAAACACTTTTGATTTCTTTGTAAGATTACTGATATAATATGGCAAACCAAAACGAGGGTCAATATCCAACATGTTTCTATGTCACTCCTAAAATCTCTATCTTCCCATGTTTTTACGGGGTTTTCATATGAAGTAAATGACCCTTAAACAACTAAAGGAGGCATGGACAAAGAAAGTACAGTTATAATAATATTATTATATTAGCAACCAAAATAGTATGAACCATATTTTAATTCTAAATAAGAGACTTTGCACTAGGCATATAAAGACAGCTCTCTATGTTTGGAAGAAGAAAACAGGGTTTTCAATTATGTTCAAATGTATTATTAGTTGATTTATTTTGGGAAGACTCACTCCTTCTGCAGCATCTTAATCGATTCATGTATAGGGTATGGCAGAAAATTCCCCATTCCATAAAAATGAACTTTATGATGAGTGTCTTCATGGGACTCATCTTAAATCCTATGAACATAACACGTGCGTGTAGAATAACAGAAGGGTCTGGGACTTGATCAAATCAATGTAAAGAAGAGAGAGCCATACCCAAACTGAGACAGTGTCGTCTAGAATAAACACCAAATTATGGAAGTTATACCCCACAGTAAAGCTTATACAACTTTAATTCTATGCAACTCCGAGGTGCACAACCGACAAAAGAGAATGTTATACGCTTCACATTTTAAAAATGAAATTAAAACAATATTCATCTAAGCATTTTCATAATATTTATACAGATGAATATTAGTGAGGTCGTTCTTTTTTCAAATCACATGTATCTTTCTTCACCATGCCCTATTTATAGCTTATATTAGAAAGCTATCTTGATGTTTCTGCATCTAATACGAAGAATTACAACATTACATCTATACAGTGTTGAATCCAATCAAAGATGGAAAAATATGTTTTTCGTAATGTAATTTATTTGTATTTTTAAATTATTTTTCTAATTTTAAAAATATATGACTTTAATTTTTATTTATATTTGAATTTCATATGATGATATTTTTTATTATAATGTGATATTAATACTTTTTTATATTTAAATTTAATACTTAGTGACGATTTTTACTTTCCAAATTCAGAAAAAAAAATTACATAATAATTCTTAATACGGATCAAGATTAAGTTTAACAAAAACATGAGAAACTAGATGATATTTAACCATTTAATAATTATAGGTTTTTAACCATTTATATTTAACCATCTATCTTTCTATATATATAACTAATCCTTGCTTAAATTCTTGTGAAGAAGGAATAGAAGGCAGCATTAATAACTACCTAGTAGATCTGCGCAGTAGCCCTATCCCCTGTGCAATTAGAGGAGTCAAATTCCAGATGCAGAAGTTTTAAGTTTACAAACCCTAACAGGTACTTCCCATCTCACAATAAAGGGCAAGGGTGAAAGAAGTTTGAGAACCATCAATCCATGATGTATAGGACTTGGAACAGATACATCTCATGATTAGGATCTTCTCCTCTCCCTTCAAAACTCCAACTTCCTCATATTTTGAAAGTGTAATCATTCGACTCTATCATATATTTATACCAAAACCATGAAGTGCATCAATTATAAAATAAAATAAAAATGCAACCAGGAAATAAAGGGACGAAAGAAAAAGTAACCAGACGGAGAAAACAACTACTAAATTATTCATAAATATATTAAAAGATGCCCATGATCATCTTTTTTATTCAAAACACAGAAGCAAAAGAAAAAAAAGATGGTTCATAATCCATGTACATCGATAAAATAAGCATGCTTGCTTGGTAGCTAGCTAGCTTCCTCTCTCACTGTTCTTCAGAACTATATATATAATTAGTACTCTAACCTTGCAACTCTTTCCAATTCCTAGCCTTCAAAATACAGCACAAGATCGAGACAATAGCAGGTTAAATTTGATCATTAGATGACTCCATCCATCTCTTCCTGTACCACGTTTGGCAATTCAGAAAGGTGTTCGTCCATGAGCCCAAGCAAGGGCTTCATGCCCCACTTGCCCCCCTCCTACATTTGGTGGAAGATTATACAAAGGCAAAGATGATGGATCTGGCATCCCACCCTGCAACTGGACGCCCCCACCGCTTCCAATTCCAAGTGGCGGCGGTGATCCTCCTCCTTGTACCGCAGCGGCGGAACTAGGCCCCTCGTCATCTTCATCAAGTGGAAGTCTCTCATATGTTGCATTGGCAAAAGTTGCAGCAATCACCATCACTGGTCCTGTTGCAACTAGAGGCCCAACCACACTCCCTCCTAGTACTTGGCCCTGTCCTCCAGCAAGATACACTGTGAGTCCTGTGGATCCTGGGGGAGCTGGACCAGGTAAGAAAGTCCCAGTGAGGGACAAAATCTCAAACCTCCCATGAAGTGCCACAACAGCTCCAGGAGCAGCAGGTTGTCTAAGAGTAACATTTGCCACGGAGCCACTTCCACTGAGCACACAAACTCCACGCTGACGCCTTCTTGCAAACTGGGCTACACTTTCGGCAACATCAGCTCCTCCAGTTATCTCCATCACATGACTCCTCAGGGCGTTTGGGCTGTCCCTTGTTACAAAAATGGGTGGTTTTGGCTTGTTTTTGGATCCAGGAGGTCTTCCTCTTGGTCTGCGGGTTCCAACCTCAACTGCACCCTCTTTCGGTTCATCTCTATTGTCTTCATCTTCTTCTATATCATGACCACCACTGCTTTCATTGATTACAAGGTCTGTGTGGCGTTTGCTTAGGCCAGGTGAATGGGTTCCTGGGTCAATCCCAGATAACCCCCCCTGGCCTGTCCACCAAGGATTTGCCAGAGTTACTGCAAAAAGATTAATTCAGGTTATAAGGTAAAGAAAACTGTATAGCAGTAACTTCAAACCCAGAAACCAATTAAGCTCAATTGCCTTTACCAGAAAACGCAAAATTGACCTGTGAGCTACCTTTTTTTTTCCAAAGGCTATGTAGCTGATTGGGGTTTTGGTTTTGTGCTCCTAGGTTTCCTTCACTTGTTGTAATTGCAAGCTAGAGAGCAAAAAATAAAATAAAATAAAAGTCAAACCCACATAGCTCATAAGAAACAAAGGCCAGGGCTAGCTCTTTTCTCTCGAAAGACCTAAGATATGATGTTTGGTTGGTCCAATGGATGAGAGGCCAGAGAGAGGGCAAAGGAATGAGAGGTGAGGTGCTTAGAAGAGAGAATTAGATTCAGATACTCAAGAAGAATCCAGTAAAGGGTATTAAAGAGTTTATCAAATAGCTGTTTCAAGAGATGGAAAGAAAAAGATTGAAGATCAGACGATCAACAATTGTTCTCTCTCTTCTTTTTATTTAATTTGTTTGATTATTCTTTGGCTACTTATGAAGAAGCGATCTGAGTGGACATGAAAGGGAACAGATGCGAAACCTTTCACAGAATCAAGCACAAAGAGAGCAAATACGAGGGCAGAAACAGAGAAAGGAAGAGAGAGATAATTAAGAAAACCAAAATACGGGACAGTACTATGTAACAATAAGATATAGAAAGAGAAAGAACACAACTTAAACTACTACTATTTGACAAGAACAAAGGAGAAGAAATGTTTTTCATTTGTTCTCTTTCTTGGCGTGTGCTGTGCTGTTATTAGGGGAGACTATATATTTTCTTTCTTACTTTATTATTATTTTCGTTTCAATTTTTTTTTTTACAATCCTTGCTTGTTGATTCTGGCATTATATAATGGGAACGAACAATAAGCACTGCTTTTAGAGGGTCTTGGAAATTAGGGTTTTGTGGGGTCGCGTGCGCGTAGGCAGGTGCGAGCACGTCGTTTTCTCGGGGCCCGATACATACCAACGTTACCAAAAGAGAGAACGAGTCGTGAGTGAGAGAAAAGTAAGTACAGGAAGAAGAAGAAGATGATGAAGAAGAAGAAGCTATATTGGTGAACCTTCCATCTGGTAATACATTTCAACTACTCCAACTTTTGCACTTTCTCCATGCCAAAAAATGTTACTACTGCTGCCTGCTGGTGTTCTTAACACACATCCATTCTACATTATTTTAATTATATTTATTTTATTTTAATTTATAATATTATTATATTATTATAATTGGGTGTCAAAGTATGTTATTTACTATATATTTGAGTGTTAAAAAAACTTTTCCTATCTTTTATTTTGGTTACTTCTTTAACTTCCATCTCCAAACTCATGTAGGTGTAGCATTTTTTGTCATAAAAGATTTATTTGCAGCCTGTAAATTGTAATCATTTTAATGTGTTCTTTTATACATCTCTTAGTGACATTTTATAATGTCTTATCTCATAAGGAAGAGTTTGGAAAAGGCTTGTTTGATTTAATAAAAGTTGTTTAAAATTGTAAAATTGTACCACTTAAGTTTCACAATCAAGTAATTGAATAATTTCTCATTTGACAAATCCATTATCATAGTGCTTTAATTATTTATTTATAAATGTGCTCTTTTGGTGGATAATAGTGCCTACTTTGGAGAATTTGTCGGCTATAAAATATATTGAGGTTTTTGAGTTTATGATACCAAGGCTGAAAAGTAAATCATCATAAAAGAAGCCAGATAATTAAGATTGAATGTTGAGGATTCTTAGCTTCATTTTTACTATAGAACTTCCAAATTGTAAAATTGGGTGTCTCTCTTTTAAGCGTCTTTAAGACTGCACATTTAGGTGCTAACTGCAAATAAATAGTTACTTGAAAGCGTCTGCTAGATTTGCTACACAAAAGATTTTGATATTTGTCATTGGTTGTAGAATTGCACTATTAAATTTATGTTTTGAACAAATTCTTATTTAATTTTTATCCTCTTTAAATTTCGGGAAAATCATTCAAATCTTATGGTTTTGGAAGTTAATGAAGAAAAAAGATGCTCTTTAAAAACTTTAAAATCAAAGTATGTTGAATAATTTATTGAGATTTTCTTTTCATCGGCAAATAATATTAAATCCTAACAGTAAACAAAAGTTTAATAAATCTCCAACTAAATGAAAAGGTAAGTGTTTGATAGCTGAATATAGTGGCGATTTAGATTCTAATTTATTTGTGGGTAGTTTGCAGAAAAATAATAAGAATGAGATGAAATTTGAAAAAGTGTAAGCAACTTAAAGAAAATATCATATATTACTATAAGAAAATCATGAAATAGAAACTAATTTTTAAAAACCAAAATAATTAGTTGTAATAGTAACTAAATTAGAAACCATTTTAGAGATTAATAAAAATTTTAATTTCTAAATTAGTTTCTATTATTGTTAAATCGTTTCTAAATTGATATCTAATTAACAACCAAGATTTTAGAGACCAAATTTAGAAACTAAATAATTGGTAGTTAAACCTTGGTTGCTAATTAGGTACCAATTTAGAAACTATTTAACTATAAAAGAAACTAATTTAGAAACCAATTTTTTTTTTTAATTTCTAAAATGGTTTCTAATTTAGTTACTATTGCAACTAATTATTTTGGTCTCTAAAAATTGGTTTTTATTTCATGATTTTCTTGTAGTATATATATATATATATAAAAGTGGACATAAAATTACTTATGTTTTACTAAGTGATTTAAATACTAAATTCCAGTGATATAATTTAAAATATGAAATAAACTATCCTAAGAAAATATGTAGATGGTGAAGTAGGTCAATGACTGGACTTAGATTTATAGAGAGAAGAAGAGAACTTATTATACTTTTAAAGAGGAATACACTCTTTCTAAATATATTATCTTTGATTAACTGTCCAAATACAATTAATTTTCACAGTCAAATTGTGATCTGTAACTTGCAGGAAGTGGTTCATGTTGGTGAAATTAAGCATATTGTCATTGTAAATTTTCAGTTTGAGAATGGTAATTTCAGTCTAAATCTATATAGGAAAAAAGAGAGGTGACATTATTATGAGAAACTTATTTCACATAATTTATTCAAGTATATTAGATCTAATTGTCTAAAGTAGAAATTTGTGTTATATAAAAAAAATTATCAAATAGAAACTAATCACTAAATATAAATTAATTATAAAAATAAAAAATAATTAGTTATTATATTCATTAAATTAAATACTATTTTATAAACTAGAAAATTAGTAGTAGTTTAAATTTGTATCTAATTGAAAAAAAAATTAAAAGGTGGAAACACAAAAAAAAAGTACACAATTAAACGGTACAAAATGATTGAAACCATGAAGGAACAAAGAACAATGAAATTAAAATGTGGAATATAAATATAATCAACTGAATATAATTATAAACGGTTGAAAATGAGTTATAAATAGTGGAAAATGAATTATAAACGGTGGAAATGAATTATAAATGGTGGAAAATGAAGAACACAACAAGACAACATGAAAACAAGGTAAACAATTAGCTGAACTTTGATAAGTGTCATAATTTAGTGATATTTCACGCAAAAAGATAGACACTTATGGATTTTAATTGTTAATAGAGCTATAATTCAACCTCTAATTTAGGAATTTAAACTTGTTTACATATTTTTGGATTATGAGAAGAATAAAAACGATTTATTCCCAATTTTATGCTAATTTCAAGAATATAGGGCAAGAAGTTGATAAGGATTAAAGGAGGAATAGACAAGATACAGACAAATCTTATATTTGAATGTTAGGAATAGATTTGAAATGTTAATTACTCTATAACATATGTTCATAATGATAAAAACGTTTTTATAAATATGCAAGGAATTTATATTTAGGAGAAAATCTTAATAATTTTATAAGTGAGGAATCGATATGAATAATTTTTATATGTGCATCAATGTCAATCAAGTTGGAATGTTATATATTTTTATTCGTTGAAAATACAAACAAGTGAGAAGGATTAACCCCAATCCCAATTTTCTCAAATGAATCGTCTAAATTGTTTACTTTGTTTTGATTTAATTTCTTACATAAATTCATGATACCAACAACCTTTCAAACAAACTATTGCACATATTTTGATATTTAGTGAATATTATACTTGAGATTTTAGAATTGTTCCTCATGAGTTTGATATTCGTCCTTAGGGACAATTTATTACTTCTCACTCAGTACACTTGCCGAAATAAAGAGTCGTCAGACCATGAGACAACAATTATATCTTCTTTGCTTTCAGAAATCTCATTCATACAAAGTCCAAATTTGAATACATGAGTCATGAGTCACTTATTTATAGGCTACTAGTGTGTCGCACAAGCTTCCTTAACTTTTTTTAGCATGGCTAACCATGGTGAGAGTTAAGGAGCTTATAGTTAGCTATGGAGCTTCTAGTTAGCTATGGAGCTTCATGGATCCGTTAAGAAGCTTTATCCATGAAGGAGCTTTAGGAAACCTTGCTTGAGTCTCAAGTGAGGGTTTATAGAGTGCCTTATGTTAATTCTATTTTATGCTAGAAATGGCCCAAAATACAAGGCCTAAAGGAAATACTATTATACTTTTTATATTTTTACAAGGCTAAGAGATAAAATATCTTTTGTAAAGCTTTACAAATCTTCTTTGCTCTTAGCCTGAGTTGTGGTGGTTAAATATGTTGAGATAGTCCTCCATCAGGCCTTCCCTCTTGAAAATGATGTCTTCAGATCCAGACTATAGCGGAATTATGCCACCACCTTGATGTCCGTGTTTTTATTTTCCCTCCAGGGTCAAAGTTTAACCTGAGGAAAATCAAATAGTAAAAGGAATGAAACATGTAAAACAAAAGTAAGGAGAAAAATGGAAGAAAGGACTTGTGTTTCAAGGTCAATGTACTCTTTACTTGAGAGATAAACATATTGGAACCACGAATTATGTATTTTGTCATTTTTATTTACTTATTTTTCTACCTTATGAATTTGTGTACTTGTGTGATCTTCTTGTTTTATTTTAAGCAATATTTCACAAGGTTTATTTCTAAAGAAGTTTGTCCCTATATCTGATTCAACTTCAGATAGATGCTTTTCTACAATCAAATCCTCACAAAAATTTTCTATAGAAATCTTTGGTTCAATTCCAAACAGAAGATTTTCTTCAAGTAACTTTGCACAAAAGTGTTCTAAGGAAGGAGAGGTTATTTCAATGTATGGTTCAACTAGAAAAATAATTTTTTTGTTAGGTCTTGTTCTTCTATAGATTTTAAAACTTTAGATTTGAAAATATTTTCTTCATAGGAAAAAGATTGAGTATAAATTAAACTTTAATCATCATGATCTGTTAAAAAAAATCATTGGAAGAACATCCGAAAATTTGGTGTTCCAGACCATGATGATAAGAGTTGAAAGGATACTGAAATTTATTTGAAACTAACAGATTGTTAGTGGATGAGGAAGAAGAAATGTCTACTATATTTTGACTATCATGAATTGGAATGGATTGAGAAGAGGAAGAAAGTTCAAAACTAAGCTTTTGGGTGTTAGGATCAAGACAATTGAGAGGACATTCAACATAAGATAGGGAAAAAGAAAGAAGGTTGTGACTCTTGTCATCTTTTAGGGAAAATTTAGGTGGAGAATCAATAGGATCAGCACAGGAGATCTTCTTATGAAGCCTAACCCTAGATGTAGAACACTCATGATTTTTGAAAATTTGAGACACGGTCTTTTAAGTTCAACAATCTCATTACTAGTGTGTTGTAAAATTTTATTAATTTCTTGATTTCTTAGAGAAGAAAAATTATGTATGCTATGATCACTCATTGTTGAATAAAAAAGAAAAAGCGTTTTCACAAAAGATTTGAATTCAATTAGAGTGATAAAATTTTCAAACTTTTATTTTTGGTTTTGGTGA
>Ga0123342_1008688_pt1 | contig 12614 bp, 14 predicted proteins | sample Turbeawhitnodule_FD_89960 | JGI IMG/M metagenome (GOLD analysis project Ga0123342, IMG submission 89960) | Root nodule microbial communities of legume samples collected from Mexico - Turtle bean Mexico white nodule | ecosystem: Host-associated > Plants > Roots > Nodule | place: Mexico: Nepantla...
CGAATAAGTCTCAGAATCTGCGCGGATTAGAGAACGGCCGCTTGATCGTTATGAGAGCAAAGGCGGGAACTTCGGTCTGACGAGGCGCATCGGCCCGCGGTCGTAGCTGACGCCGCCGGTCCGCGGCCAAATGACCGCTTTGCGTCGCCTTCCGGACGCCAGAGGTATTTGGAAGAACTGGTTGCAGATATGTTCTAGACATTGCGACCGAAATAGACGTCCACCGAGGCGATCCGGTCGCCCCTGAAGCGCAGGACTTCCATGTTGCGGAACGCTCCGCCGTCATGCTTTTCGGCCCTGTATCGGACGACCACCTCGTCATCCACGATCTTGAGATACTCGATCTCCATCGCGCGAAACGGCGGTGGTTCGGGCCAGCAACAGTTGAAATACGCGATGCGGTCGATGTGATCGTCACGCGGGCTGCAGAAGGTGAAGTCCTCCGTCAGCATCGTGCCTGCGTCATCCTTGCGCCCGTCGATATAGGCTTCGTAGAGGCTGCGAACGACCCGCTCGCGTCGTGAGCCATCACCTGCCATTGCACCGGTCCTTTTCCTTAATTCCGATTGCAATTTGCAATCAGTTTATATCAGGTGACGGCGTTTTGCGCAACCCTGGCTTGGAAAGCAGCTGCGAAGGAGCCGATGGCAGCGGATTGGCATAGGGCGGATTGCCGCTGACAATGACCGAGCACGGCTGACGCGGACCGAACGGCTTCGCAGCCTTGAAGGACGGCCCTTACGGGGGCTATATGGGCGCGTGCCCACCCCTGGAACGATCGGCGCATCCACCGCGGGGTAACGGTCTATGCGCTCGATACCGACCGGTTAATGCTTCCCGCGCCTTCAACCGCGCCGATTTTCTTGCCGCCGCAAAAGGGCATGTCCTTGCCTCCGGCGCGGCTGAACTGACCTATACGATCAATGCAAAGGCTACGAAATGACAGATACCAAATGGGACGCAGCCGTTGTCGAGAGCGGCTCGATCTACTGGAAGCGCAATCTGCTCATTTCGCTGCTCGGCTCCTTCACGACGATCGTCGCGATGACGCTACTGCTGCCGTTCCTGCCGCTCTACGTCAAAGAGGTTGGTGTCAGCGACCACGCGGCGATCGTGCAATGGTCGGGCATCGCCTATGGCGCGACCTTCCTGGCGGCGGCCTTTGTGGCGCCTCTCTGGGGCCGGCTCGGTGATATCTATGGACGCAAGCTGATGCTGGTGCGCGCCAGCGCCGGGATGACGGTTGCGATCTCGCTGATGGGAATGGCCGACAATGTTTGGCAGCTGGTGGCGCTGCGCCTGTTCGTTGGGCTCGCTGGCGGCTACTCTTCCGGCTCGATGGTGCTGGTCGCCACGCAGACGCCGAAGGATCGCTCGGCCTGGGCGCTCGGCATGCTCGCCTCCGGCATCATGGCGGGCAACCTCGTCGGTCCGCTGATCGGCGGCGCCCTGCCGCCGCTGATCGGCATTCGCGGCACGTTCCTGGCCGCGGGTGCGATGATTTTCCTGGCGTTCCTCGCAACCACCTTCCTGATCAAGGAAGAGAAATCCCCTGCCCGCAAGCAGGCTGCGAAGGCGAGCGGCGGCTGGGGCTCAATATCAGACAAGCGCCCCGTGGTCGCGATGCTCGCAACGGGCCTGCTGCTGATGCTCGCCAACATGTCGATCGAGCCGATCATCACCGTCTATGTTGCACAGCTGGCGGACGATTCGGGCAAGGTGACGATGATCGCAGGCATCGTCATGTCGGCGGCCGCACTCGGCAGCATCCTGTCGGCCTCGCGCCTCGGCAAGCTTGCGGACCGGATCGGCCATTGGCCTGTCATTGCGGGTGCTCTTGCAGTCGCCGGGCTACTGCTGATCCCGCAGGCATTCGTGACGAATTCCTGGCAGCTGATCATTCTGCGCTTCCTCATGGGGATAGCGCTCGGAGGTCTGCTGCCCTGCATCTCCGCGGTCATCCGGCATAACGTGCCGGACAATGCGGCGGGCAGCATTCTCGGCCTGTCTGTCTCCTCGCAGTATGTGGGCCAGGTCGCCGGCCCCGTGCTCGGCGGCTTCGTCGGTGGCCATATCGGCATGCGGGCCGTGTTTCTCGGAACCTGCGTGCTACTGATCGCCGGGGCCGCCTATGCGTGGATCGTGCGGCCGAAAAGCATGGCCGGATAACCACTACATCAGCAGGTAATTCACCGGGACCGGGAGCGGCGGCAGATCCGTCTCTCCCCGCGCTTCGCGCAAATTGATCTCATCGTGTCAGCAAGGGCGCCGATCGGCAGCGGCGGCCTCCCTACAGCCGACCGAATGGCCGCGGCAAGCGCGGCCATTATACTCAGGTGAGAACCGCTGGGCTTAGCTGTCGCTTTCGCTGCGGCCGAAGGCCCAGTTCATGTAGAGCTCGAGCGCCTTGCGGGTCACCGGGCCTTCCTGGAAATCACGGCCATCGAGGCGGTTGATGCCGACGACCTTGGAATAGTTGCCCGTCGTGAAGATCTCGTCGGCATTCATGAAATCCTCGACCGAGAGCGTCACTTCGCGCACCTCGAAGCCCGCCTTGCGCAAGAGGCCGATAACACGGGCGCGGGTGATGCCGGCAAGGAAGGTGCGGTTGGCGATCGGCGTCGAGACGATGCCGTCCTTGACCATGAAGACGTTGGAGGACGCCGTCTCGGCGACGTTGCCGTTCATGTCGCGCATCAGCGCGTTGTCGAAACCACGGCTTTTCGCTTCAGCGATGGCGCGGCCGCTGTTCGGATAGAGCGAGCCGGCCTTGGCATCCGTCATCGCCGTTTCAGGCGACGGACGGCGATAGGGCGAAACGGTGAGCGAATTCGGCGCGTGGTTGCCGAGCGGGGCTTCGAAGAGGCACAGCGCGAAACGGGTGGAATCACCATCGACCGTGACGACGCTGCCGGCCGAGCCGTGCTCGCCCCAATACATCGGCTTGATGTAGATCGGCGTCTTGCCGTCGAACTTCTTGATCCCTTCCCAGGCGAGCGCCTCGATCTCCTCGGCCGTTTTCACCGGCTTCAGGCCGATGTTGACCGCCGAGCGGTTGACGCGCTGGCAGTGCAGGTCGAGGTCCGGCGCGATGCCGTCGAACCAACGCGCCCCATCGAAGACCGTCGAGGCCAGCCACATGGCGTGCGAAGTCGGCCCGATCAGCGGCGGATTGCCGGTAAGCCACTCTCCCTCGACGTAGGTCCAGGTGTTTGAACGGGGCGATGTATCGACGGCCATGGGCATTCTCCTTGAAAGTTCGAAGAGCAAAATCCCCGTGCAAAGAGCCGGTCAAGCGGAAATCCACGCCCGAGAATCCTACGCAAGAAAATGGCGGATGCGTTAGCCTCGGAGTAATATTCGTTCGCGTGACCGTGAGTGCGATCGATGGGTGTATCACGGAAAATCATGGATGGCGCGATTGGAAGCGACATCGGCGCCGTGCCATCATGCGTCGGAATCGCTGCGACTGACAGGGAGTAAAATCGATGAAAGCCATGTTCTACGACGCCTTCGAGAAGGCTCCCGAAATACGCACCCTGCCCGACCCGACACCCAGCGAGGATGGCGTGGTCATCGCCGTCGGCGCGACCGGGCTTTGCCGCAGCGACTGGCACGGCTGGATGGGTCACGATCCGGATATCAATCTGCCGCATGTGCCAGGCCATGAGCTGGCCGGCAAGGTGGTCGCGACCGGAAAGGGCGTCATGCGCTTCAGGGTCGGCGACCGGGTGACGGTGCCCTTCGTCTCCGGCTGCGGTCATTGCAGCGAATGCCATTCTGGCAACCAGCAGGTCTGCCCGAACCAGTTCCAGCCGGGCTTCACGCATTGGGGGTCGTTCGCCGAATACGTGGCGATCGACTACGCCGACACCAACCTCGTGCATCTGCCTGACAGTATCGACGACGCGACGGCGGCAAGCCTCGGCTGCCGCTTCGCGACATCGTTTCGCGCCGTCGTCGATCACGCGCGCACCGGCCCTGGCGAATGGATCGCCGTGCACGGCTGCGGCGGTGTCGGCCTTTCGGCGATCATGATTGCAACGGCACTCGGAGCCAACGCGATCGGCATCGACCTTTCCGACGAGAAGCTTGCCTTCGCCCGCGAATGCGGCGCGGTGGCGACGATCAACGCAAGCAGCGTCGCCGACGTGGCGGAGGCGGTGCGCGAGATCACCAGGGGTGGCGCTCATGTCTCGATCGACGCACTCGGCCATCCGGTCACCTGCTTCAACTCGATCAAGAACCTCCGCCGGCGCGGGCGGCACGTGCAGGTCGGCCTGATGCTCGACGACTACGCGACGCCGCAGATTCCGATGGCGCAAGTGATCAGTCACGAGCTTGAGATTTACGGCAGCCATGGCATGCAGGCCTGGCGCTACGATGCGATGCTGTCGATGCTCACGACCGGCAAGATCGCGCCGCAGAAGCTGATCGGCCGGCGCATCACACTTGAGGAGGCAATTCCAGGCTTGATGACGCTGGATCGAGCCGAAGGCGTCGGGATCAGCGTCATTACGCAGTTCTGACCGCCAGCCCCACAACCGGCTTCAATCAAAAAGAGCGCTTCAGTTTGCAGTATTATTATGGTTGTATTCATGCTCTCCATGACCGGATATACCGGTGTGGAGGGACAAATGGCAACGCGTTTTATTCTTTCATCGGCGGTATCCGCGGCATCATTGCGGCCGTCATCCTGGTGGAATTGGCAAAGCAACTTGACGGGCTGCCGCTGCACAAGGCCTTCGACTTGATCGCGGGGACCTCGACCGGCGGCATCATTGCGGCCGGCCGGAGGAACGTTTTGTGCCGCTGATCGATGGTGGTGTGTTTGCCAACGATCCGATTCTCGCCGCCTAGACCGAGGCTCGCAAGAAACCGTGGCAGGGCGATAGGCTCGTCTTCCTTTCGCTCGGCACCGGCCAGCAGAACCGCCCTGTTGCCTATCGGGATGCCAAGGACTGGGGCGCCATCGGATGGATGCATCCCGCCCATGATACGCCTTTGATTTCAATCCTGATGCAGGGACAGGCAAGCACGGCCTCCTACCAGGCGAATGCACTGCTCAATCCTACCGGCACCGATCTCGATTACTCCACCGTTGTCACGGATGCCAACGTCCAGAGCCTGGATTATTTCCGTGTCGATCGGCAGCTGACACAGAAGGAAAACGACGCTCTCGATGATGCCTCGCCGGGCAATATTGCAGCGCTGAAGGCCATCGCCGGATCCATCGCCAAGGACAACGCGAAAGCCTTGGAGGAAGTCGCTAAACGTATTCTGGCGGCGCAGAAAGTCGGCCAAGAGAGTGCCGCCGCTTGAAGCGGCAAATGCAAAAACCCATATGCGCCAGGACAAATCGCGACAGCGACGATCGGCGGCTGCGGGTTGCCAAGGGCTTCGGAAAAGTCTAACGGGCTCGCCGCCAAGAAAAAGAAAAGCGAGACATGATGTCCAACTCATTTGTGAAAGCGCCTGCCCAGGCGAGTGCGAAGGTGTTCTTCGTGCTGGGCGATCGGATCGAGCGACGGGCTCGTCTGCAGGGAGCCTGGCTCAACATCTTCGATATTACCGTGCCACCGGGCAGCCGGACACCGCTGCACCGCCATGCGAGCCCCGAAGTCTTCCGGATTATTGAAGGCCGGCTGACCATTCGCCGCGCGATGGAGAACGGCCTGGAAGAATTCGAAGCTACGGCAGGCAACATTGTCCGCATCGAGGCGAACCAGCCACACGCCTATTCCAATCCCGGTCCCGAAGCCGCCGTCTTCTCGGCGATCGTCGACAGCGAGATGGCGGAATTTCTGGAAGCTGCCGGCTCGCAGGAACCGCCGAAGGCGACGCCTTCCGCGGAAACGATGGAGCGCATGAAGGCCGCAGCCAACGCCCACGGCATCACCATCTTGGCGGCCTGACATTTTAAGCTCCGCCCGAGCATGCGGTCGGGCGGCCCTCTTCTCCCTTTCAAGGAATACTGTCATATAGCGGCGATAAGGGCGAGTTCGTGCGGGCCTCTTTCTCTCCGTTCCTTGTCTGTTTTTGGCGCTTGCCGGCCTCATCCGCTGGTATCAAAGCGTCTGCTGCGACGGACGACCCCTCTCGCGAGGCCGGATGGCCGCAACATCGACAAGGTGCGCGTTCAGCGTTCCGGGACAGCTGCATAACAGGGGAGAACACCCATGGCATGGTCTGCCAGCCAGTATGTCAAATTTGAGGATGAACGCACGCGCCCTGCACGCGATCTGTTGGCGCAGGTGCCGCTCGAGCGCGTCCGTCACGCCGTGGATCTCGGCTGCGGGCCGGGCAATTCGACGGAGCTGATTGTCGAGCGTTTCGGGGCAAGCGGCGTTTCCGGCCTGGACAGCGACCTGAATATGCTGGAAGCCGCCCGCAAGCGTATGCCCGGCACACCCTTCGTCGAGGCCGACCTTGCCACCTGGCAACCGAGCGAACCGGCAGACCTGCTCTTTGCAAACGCCGTCTTCCAGTGGCTGCCGAACCATCTCGACATTTTCGATCGCTTGATGGACGGACTTGCGCCAGGCGGTGTGCTGGCGGTGCAGATGCCTGACAATCTGACCGAGCCGACGCATCTGTTGATGGAGGAGACGGCACACGCCGGGCCTTGGAAAGCCGCCTTCGAAGCGAAAAGTGTTCGCCGTCAGTCGCTGCCACCGCCGTCGACCTACTACAGCCGGCTCATCGGCAAGGCTGCCCGCGTCGACATCTGGCATACCGCCTACAACCATCCCATGGCGGATGCCGCGGCGATCGTCGAATGGGTCAAGGGAACGGGCTTCAGGCCCTATCTTGATCACGCCTGCGAAGAGCACCGCGAAGCATTCCTGGCAGACTATCTCGGCCGAGTTGAAAAGGCCTACCCGAAGATGTCGGACGGTCGCGTCTTGCTGCGGTTCCCGCGGATCTTCATAGTGGCCGTCAAAGGCTAAGGGGCGGTTGTGCCAAGGCGCCAGGGCTAACCAACAGGACGGCGGCTGGCTCCGCTGACATTACCCTGCAATGGGCGAGCGGCATGCTGCTGCTTGTCGCCGCACCAGCACGCACTATAGTCGACGGGAACAGCGAGGAGACCTTCATGGACGCCGCACCTATTGCGCCAGCCACACTTGTCATCTTCGGTGCCACCGGCGACCTGACGCGGCGCCTGCTGATACCGGCGATCATCAATCTGACGCGAAGCGGGCTGGTCGGTGACGACCTGAAGATTCTCGGCGTCGGGATAGACCCCGGCGATGACGCTTCGCTGGTAGCGCGGCTGGATAGCTTCCTCGCGGGGCTGAGCGATCCGATCCGACCGGAGACGGACGAGGCATGGCGGCGGCTGCGCCAGCGCATTTCCTACATTTCAGGCGATTTCACGCAGGACGAAATATTCCTCGAAATCAAGAAGCACCTGACGAGTTGCAACGCCGCCTTTTATTTCGCCGTGCCGCCGCAGTTCTTAGGACCGCTGGTCGAAAAGCTTGCCGCGCATGGGCTGACCAGGGAGGCCGATGGATGCTTCCGGCGTATTGCAATTGAGAAGCCGTTCGGCACCGACCTCGCCTCGGCCCGCGCGTTGAACGCCCGCATCCTCGGCAACGTCTCAGAGAGCCAAGTCTATCGTCTCGACCATTTCCTGGGGAAGGAAACGGTGCAGAACATTCTCACCGCCCGCTTCGCCAACATGATGATCGAAGCCCTCTGGAACAACAACTATATCGACCACGTGCAGATCAGCGCCGCAGAAACGGTCGACGTCGGCACCCGCGGCAAATTCTATGACGCCACCGGCGCGCTGCGCGACATGGTCCCCAATCACCTGTTCCAGTTGCTGGCAATGATCGCGATGGAGCCTCCGAACGGCTTTGGTGCGGAAGCGATCCGTACAGAGAAAAGCAAGGCGCTGAGCGCGCTGCGCATCTACACACCAGAGGAAGCAGTTGCCCATGCCGTACGCGGCGCCTATACGGCCGGCAAGCTCGATGGCAACGATATTACGGCGTTCCGGGAGACGAAGGACGTCTCGCCCGACAGCAACACCGAAACCTTCGTGGCGCTGAAGCTCTATGTGGACTCTTGGCGCTGGGCGGGCGTGCCATTCTATCTCAGAACCGGTAAGGCGATGACGGCGCGCGATACCGAGATCGTCATAACCTTCCGGCAGGTGCCCTTCGCGCAGTTTCGCGAGACAGATGTCCAGCGCAACCTGCCGCCAAACAAGATGGTCATCCAGGTGCAGCCGGATGAAGGGCTGAGCATGGAGATCTCAATCAAGTCGCCTGGCCTTTCCGTCGACACCGTCCCCGTCTCGCTCGACTTCCGCTATGCCGACAAATTCGACATCGGCAAGATGACTGGATACGAGTCACTTCTCTACGATCTCTTTATCGGCGACCAGACGTTGTTTCAGCGCGCCGACGGCATCGAAGCCGGGTGGGCGGCGGTGCAGCCGTTCCTCGATATATGGGCGAAAAGCAGTGAAACCCCGGAGGCCTATGCACCGGGGAGCATGGGGCCGTCTTGCGCCGAGGATCTCATCCGGCGCGATGGCCGAGAATGGCACGAACTGGGCGTGATCATCCACAACCATGACCGAAAGTAATTTCGGAAATGCACTTTTAACTAAAGTAAAGCGGAAAAGAATTTCGAGATGCTTCCCGCATGACGAGCGGAAATATTGTATCATTAATGTGTGGGCGTGATCCATCGCAGCACATTTACGGTACGCTATACAAAATATGGATGCGTTGACCCTTTCGGCTTGTACAGCGAAGCTTTTTCTGCTGACCGCGTTGCTATTCCAGTGCGACAAAGAAGGCGGGGCTCGTCCAACCCCGACGAGCCCTTCTTGCGTTTTTCTATCATTTAGCGAATAAAGTATATATTAGTCGAAATTGTTAAAGCTCGATTAATATATTTACTTGCGCTCTTCCACCGCCTTGCTAAATCTATCCTGAGGGTTTTGGGATATTGACATGGTAGATACTCATTTGTCTAAGAATCGTTCGATTTCCGATCAACGTATGGAGACTTGCCGGTCGGAGTTCGAGCCCATCCTGTTCGAGCTCATTCGCAACGGTGAGAAGCGGGGATGGAAGGCGGCCGAAATCGCGATGGCCCTGGCCGACGCGGCTGACGACGTCATCCTTCAGCTGGCAAGGGAAACGAAGAGCAAGCATTGACCGCTCGCCTTGCCGAACCTGATGCAATGACGCTTCAGAAATGCTCCTTCAGCGAGTAAAGAAATCCTTGAGCTTGTCTCGCGTGATTCTCTTGCCGTTTGCGCCAAGCAAAGGAGCCCGATGTTGCAGTTGATTGCCGCAGCTCTTCTTGCCTGTGGATGCGTCAGCCTCGCCGAGGTTGCCGACTGGCCGCCTGCGGACAGCTATGTGCCGAAGATCAGTTGCCACCAAAGCGACGCCGCCGAGCGCTGCGAAGAAATTCGTGCGGCCTGGACCGGTCTCTACGCCGATGCGATCGCCGGCCGCATTGAAAGTCAGCGGAAAGTCTCTTTCTGCCTGAGCACCGGCTGCAACAAAGGCATCGTTGTCGAGCCCGTTCTTGGATGCGCCTGGCGTCAGGTCATCGCCGCATCGCGCAATCCTCAGATCAACGACGCCGACCGGACCAACATCGAGCGTTACTGCGGGCCTCGCGCGCTTGACGAGGCCGGGCGCAAGGCCGCCAGCGACCGGTCGCAAACCTGGCTGACCTTGCTCGGCGTAACGCCATAGCTACAAATGCAAACGGGCGGGAACAAGCCCGCCCGCCGAAAGTCTTGACTTGTCGCTCAGACGAACTGACTGAGACCCGGCACCGAGCCAACAACCTCGTCGACGACTTCCTTGCCAGCGTGCTGCTCAGCGACCGCGATGGTTTCCTTGGCAAGCGTCGTGATCTCGCCCATGCCGAGGCCTGCCGACATCAGCTGCTGGCCGAGCGCCATGATGCCACCGCCGCCAAGCGCGCCCATGATGCTGCCGAGGATCCCGCCGCCATTACCATTGCCCTCGCCATTGTACTTGGCGACGAGATCGGAAGCGCCCGGAATGGCCTCGATCATCTTGGCGACCGGACCGTCTGCCGCTTCACGCTGCAGGAAGCCGAGCATCATGCCCACCGCCTTTTCGGCCACCTCTGGAGTGATACCCACACGCGCGGCGATCTGGTCTACGATTTCATTCATTGTCAGCCTCCTATTTTTGACGTTAACGTCAACGTTAATCGAACTCACGGGGCAACTCAAGCCGCGCGCCGCGGAAGCAGGCTTTATCCCACTTTTCCTTTTAATGCAGACAGTTGTCCGCACTGAACTCCCTGCTTATAACAGAGAGGCGATATTACAATGACCGTGCGGAAAACCATGCTCCGCATTTTGACGCAATCGGCGCCGAAGGCCGCAGGGAGAGTTTTCGAAATGCTCGAGGATGGCAAGATTTTCGTTGGCGTCAGCCGCAATCCGGACGACAGCATCAACAAGCCGGAATATCTCGACCTGAAATTCGGGAATCGCCACGGCCTGGTGACCGGCGCCACCGGCACCGGCAAGACGGTGACACTGCAGGTGCTCGCCGAGGGCTTCTCGAAGGCCGGCGTACCCGTCTTCTGCGCCGACATCAAGGGCGACCTGTCGGGCATCGCCGCCAAGTGCGAGCCGAAGGATTTTCTCACCAAGCGCGCCGAGCAGATCAGCTTCGACGACTACGAATTCGACCAATTCCCGGTCATCTTCTGGGACCTCTTCGGTGAAAAGGGCCATCGCGTCCGCACCACGATCGCCGAAATGGGGCCGTTGCTGCTGGCGCGCCTGATGGATGCCTCCGAGCCGCAGGAAGGCGTCATCAACATCGCCTTCAAGATCGCCGACCAGGGTGGCCTGCCCCTGCTCGACCTCAAGGACCTCTCCTCGCTGCTGAACTACATGGCGGAGAACGCGACGGAGCTTTCCAGCCAGTTCGGCCTGATCTCGAAGGCGTCGGTCGCCTCGATCCAGCGTGGCCTGCTCGTGCTGGAACAACAGGGCGCGGAGCATTTCTTCGGCGAACCCGCACTCAAGATCACCGACATCATGCGGACCAACAACCGCGGCTATGGCCAGATCTCGGTGCTCGCCGCCGACAAGCTGATGATGAACCCGCGGCTCTACGCAACCTTCCTTCTATGGCTGCTCTCCGAACTCTTTGAGGAATTGCCTGAGGTGGGAGATCCCGAGAAGCCGAACCTCGTCTTCTTCTTCGATGAAGCGCATCTCCTCTTCAACGACGCCCCGAAGGTGCTGATTGAACGCGTCGAACAGGTCGTGCGCCTCATCCGCTCGAAGGGCGTCGGCGTCTATTTCGTGACGCAGAATCCGCTAGATGTGCCGGAGACCGTACTCGCGCAGCTCGGCAACCGCGTCCAGCACGCGCTGCGCGCCTATTCGCCCCGCGAACAGAAGGCGGTGAAGACGGCCGCGGACACCTTCCGTCCCAACCCTGCCTTCGATTGCGCCACCGTCATCACCACGCTCGGCACCGGCGAGGCGCTGGTGTCCACGCTGGAGGCCAAGGGCGCGCCCTCGATCGTCGAGCGGACGCTAATCCGCCCGCCGTCCGGCCGCGTCGGTCCGTTGACCGATCCGGAGCGCCAGCAGGTGATGGACAAGAGCCCGGTGCTCGGCGTCTACGACGAAGATCTCGACCGCGAATCCGCCTTCGAGATCCTGGCTGCGCGCGCCAAGAAGGCGTCCGACTCCGACGCAGCCAAGCAGGCACAGCCGACGCAGCCGACCGAGGGCAGTGCCTCGGGCCGCTGGACGCTGCCGGGCTTCGGTGATGACGACAACGAGCAGCAGAGCAAGACCGCGGGTCGCGCCCGCTCGTCCGGCTACCAGCGCGAGACGGTCGTCGAAGCCGCGATGAAGAGCGTCGCTCGTACGGTCGCGACACAGGTCGGCCGGGCACTGGTGCGCGGCATCCTGGGCAGTTTGAAGCGCTGAACGGAAAGGGCGCTGCCGCCCTCATCCTGCCCCACGCCCAATCGTCCTCCGCCAATCACGCCACTCAACGCTTGCGCACGAACTCCGTGCGCAAGACAAGGCCTTTGATGGTGTCGTGGCGGCAGTCGATCTCTTCCGGGTTATCCGTCAACCGGATCGACCGGATGACAGTACCCTGCTTCAGGGTCTGATTGGCCCCCTTGACCTTCAGATCCTTGATGAGGGTGACGGAATCGCCATCCTTGAGGACGTTTCCGGAAGCATCTCGAACCTCGCTGGTCCCCTGCCCAGCGTCAGCCAGTTCCGAAGCCGGACGCCACTCACCCGTCACTTCGTCATAAACGTATTCGTCGTCGCCGCCTGCCATGGTCTTCTCCAAGAATTTGCTGATCGAGGGGCTTATAGCAGCCAAACTGCCCTGTGCAAATTAGGTTCGTAAAGCTGCGTGGCATCCGGCGCACGGCAAGGTTCGTGCTGCGCACGGAGTTTCTGAACAAGGCCTGATGCAACCGCTTCGGTTGCATTTCTGCATACGCGATGCTATTTCTCCTATGCACTCAAAGAGAAAGGAGGGTCGCGTGCAAAATTTCTATTTCCGGTTCAACCGGCAGCGTGGCCCCGTCAACGCCCTGCA
>Ga0123342_1008689_pt1 | contig 12612 bp, 9 predicted proteins | sample Turbeawhitnodule_FD_89960 | JGI IMG/M metagenome (GOLD analysis project Ga0123342, IMG submission 89960) | Root nodule microbial communities of legume samples collected from Mexico - Turtle bean Mexico white nodule | ecosystem: Host-associated > Plants > Roots > Nodule | place: Mexico: Nepantla...
AAAAAAAAAAAAAAAAAAAAAAAAAAAAAAAAAAATAAAAAATAAATAAAAATAAAAAAATATATATATATATATATATATATATATATATATATATATACATATATATATATACATATATATATATATATATACATTACAATGGAACTCATATATTATATAATGATTAATTTGTTTCTTCTCTTTATCATAGTAGTTAGAGTCTTTCAACTCTGTGGAATGTGTATTAACTAGATTCATAATTTATTTATAGGTATAGTGAGACACTTTTGGTCATTCTAATTCATAATCTATTACGTTAATTGAGACATTTATCATTTGATTCACAGCACATCTTCATTAATATGCATGAAAGAGTAGAAGATAAAACGTGAGACTAGGAAAGACAAAAAAAAAAAGGAAAAATAATAGAAGTAAATAAAAAAAAGGACAATTTTTTTTTGTATGATATGCATATTTTATAAAAAAATTATTATTTTCAGCAACTGATTAAAATTAAAAGTAGACAGATATGATCTGAGAGAATGTTAAAATTCTCTTAATTTAGTTTGAAGTTTTTAAAAAATAATTAAATTAAGTCTATTTTGAGAATTCGTGTTTATGTCAAAAGAAACAGGTGCTTTCTTTGAGTCTCAGTAACAAAACGACGGTTTTGCATTGCGTTTTAGAAAAGCCGCAGCACTGTGGCCATTGCAAAGGAAGAAGGGAAGAAACAGTGTATTTGAGGAACAGAAGAAAGAGAAGGATGACGGGATTAAGGTGGAGTATGGTCGTAACGGTGACGTTCGCTCTTCTTGTGTTGTGGTTTGGAACACTGCACGTTCAAGCCTCTAATTCTGTTTCCGCCTTCGTTCAAAACGCCATTTACTCCAACAGAATCACCGTTTTCTCCAAATCCTATTGCCCGTGCGTTCCTTCTAATTTTCCCCCTTTTCTTTTTATGCGATATCACTTCTCTTTTCCTTCATTCCATTTAATTCTATAATGTCTCAATAATTAGGGTTTTCTACTCTGTTTCTTGTTCGTAGCTATTGTTTGCGCTCAAAACGCTTACTTGCTGAACTAAATGAGAAACCGTTTGTGGTGGAGCTCGATTTGCGAGGTAATCATAACCAGCCAGTTTGCGTGTGTCCTGTTAAAATATTCTCGTTCTTCAAACTTTTCACGTGGATCACGTTGCTTGTGCTTTTCTCCTCTTGTAGATGATGGGTATGAAATTCAGAGCGTTCTTCTGGATTTGATAGGTCGAAGGACAGTTCCACAAGTATTTGTGAATGGCAAGCATATTGGTGGATCAGATGGTTAGTTCTAAATTGCTAATTTTATGAGTTATCTGTGGGTGTTTTCATTACATTGGTTCACTCATACTCACAGCTGAAGTACCAATTTACTTTTTTTAAGATAAATATTTGCATGTCCAGTTGGAGTGAGGGATTGTTTGGGAACCAAAATTGATTGAGTTAAAGTCACTTGTAGAATTGTAGATTTTGCGTTAGGTAAAAAATTCAAACATGGATTGTTTGAATTTATTTGTGAGTTGGGTACCCATTGCACCCTTTTGTTGTAAAAATATCTTTTGGCTAACCAAAAAAAAATTCAAAACTAATTTTACTCAAAATCAATTCGTTGCAGATGCGATCTCATTTATAACTTTAAAATAACAATGACAAATTCTATCTGTTATTCTTGTTAGTTATTATCTAAGGTCTACAATTAACCCCTCGATCTGTTTTCGTTTTTCATTCACTTTGTTCCACTCACTCAGTCTTGTTACTTTTATGCTGTTTGGCAATTCAGATCTCAGTGCTGCAGTCCAAAGTGGTGAGTTGCAGAAACTTCTCAGTGCAAGTTGATGTTGCACTAGAGATTTGGGAGCATTAGCATTGTAGCTTCTACTATTTATTGGTATGTGGGGACTGACATCTTTCATTGTTGACGAGGTTTTCAAGCTTATAGCAGCATAGTATATTTCTTTTATTTTTGGTTATTTAGGCGACAGTGTGTATTCTTTAGTACAGGAATAACCTGTCGTTTCTTCATTCTGCTTCGAATCCGCATGGATTCTTCATAAAGAAATGTAGGACTCTTGAAAGGATGGGCTGTGAAAGGTTGAGTTTGAGCTCTAGTTGGTAATTTTTCTTTGGGTTAAACTGTTGATTACTTGTGAATTTCAATTTTATTGATCGTGCTTATAAATATAAAAATGAAAGACAAATAGAATGCCAATTTTAGACCCCGGCTACAACAAACTCAGTAAAGCAATATTTCTCCTTCATTGATGTTTTGGCCCCATATGATGGCGTGGAGACATAAAGATATCTGAAATATTGTTTCCAGCTAGGAAATTATGATCCTAAGAATGAACCAAGGTCAAACTGTCCTGTCTTACTCAGTTTACACTCATGAACTATTATTCAACCAGGCACAAAACAGAATTATAAAACATGTTACATTGGCAATTAAAAATCTAAATCAGTGGGTAGGTGCACCATATATGACAAGTTTTGCATTATATGATATTAATCTCGGAGCAATTAAACTGAATACAGATATACACATGCTATGAAAACCTATAAAATAATAGTGTGACGTTTTCTGGAAGCTGTTGTGCCCTATAGGGCTGAGAGGCTGAATACACGTTACCGCCACTGCATAGCTTCGATTCAAAGCACTCCTTGAATTAAACCAGTAGTGTTTTATTCACTATCACTTCATCAGGACACAGCTACAGACTCGGGCCTCCATTTGCCTCTTTTTGCACAGAGTACACCCTCTTTTATTTTGTCAAATAATATTTCCCAATGTAGAGACTTTAACAAAGTTTCCACTTCGCTGAGGGTGGAAGTTTCATCTCGGACAATCAGTTTACCTCCCGGTCTAATTATTCTATCCACCTCTGCCATAACAGCAGTTAGTTTGCACCTAAGGAGCCAAAACAGCAGAAATGGGTCAGCAATGCAGTTATTCTAGTATGAGTGAAAATTTAAGGATCATACTACTTCCATCCATACCTATCTTTTAACTTTGAGAAAAGATTATCTGCATGCAGCAGATCATAAGATCTTGGATACGTGCTGAAGGATTCACACCAGTCATGATATATCCCAAAAAGACCTCTCTCATAGATGACGGGAAGTGTGTCCGGAGTATCTACGGTCACCACATTCAACACCCAGACGGGAAGATCCCTTAGAGCTGCCGCAAATCTGCACGAACGAGACTGAGATTGAGGATTTCATATGTATAAGAATGTAGAATAGTTGTACCCTAAGTTGAATCAATACCCCCCGTAAATGGATCGCATATCCATGACATTTCTCACGTTAGACCAAGTTATACCAATGTTGCTCAACTCATCTACAACATTTTTCCAACGATTAGTATCTGCTGTAAAATCTTGGGGAGCTGGTTTTCCATAGATCCCAATCTGCGAGTTGTTTAACCAATATGGGGGTTTATTTACTCGACGAGGCCAAGCTTCAGGCCATTTGGCTCCTCTCTCATTCTTGTCCACAGGCACCCTGTGTATGCATGCCTGCAGAGGTACATACCTGAAATATAGTAAAATCGACAGGTGTCATGTTCTAAACTGATCCAATATCAACCATACTGCGAGAGATTTACCAGGCAGCATTTGGATCGTCATCATCCTTGCACAGTGGAGGTTCACTTTGCTCCCTTTGGTCGTAGCATTCGTTGGTTGTGGGTTTGCGATAAACGGCGGCACCAACACGATTCAGTTCATCTTTGTTGATGGTCACAAGCTCCCAACAAATGGACTTTGTGAGTATGGTCATTTCTGGAAGAACATTATAGGATGTCAGTGACTCTTAAATCGTTCAGTTAATTATCTTGTAAAAAATAAAAATCAAAGATATGATATGTAATAATCCTACCCTTCCATATCTCGACATCTTCTTCAAGCTTCTGGTACACAGGAGTTGCAGACCAAACAAAATGGCCACCTGGTCTCAAAAGCCGATTTAGTTCCAACAGCAACATGCCACCTAGAAAAGAGTTTCACATTATTCAACAATCATGGTTAGCACAAAACTCAACCATTATGAACAATCAATAGGAGTTAGTAACACCAACCATCTGAATGCCAAGGTACTCGACAACGTGCACAATGTACAAGATCAAAGACACGACTGGGGAATGGCAGCCTTTGAGAACCCATAACAGCAGATATGGCAGGAATCCCTCTTTCAAGGGCAAATTGCACTTGTGCTTCATGTTCGTCTTTAGGAGCAAAAGACATTGCAATAACATCTCTCTCGAATAGAAACCCTCCAAAACTACCAACCCCACACCCAACATCCAAGACTACCCGTGTATGTTTTCCCCATGCAATAGAAGGTTCAGCCTGCGTGAGTCAAATTATAAAACCACTGAGCAGAAATTATGATTTATTAGCAGTATAAGTATGGTTTTCTCATTCTGACATTTGTAATACATAAATGTTACATGCTGGGTATTAAGTTTTAACGAATGGCATAGTTATTAAATTGAAATTGTGATTACCCGTTGAACAAAATCAATGTAATGGAGAGCTCCATTAATGAACTGAGTGCCACCTCCAGGGAAGGTCAAGAACTCTCCGGTCACCTTCACCCAGTTCTGGTGTCCCTTCACCTCTGCTAGCTTCTTGTGTGGTACATTGTGGTACCATATCTATTTCGAAATATAATCATGTAAACATATCAGCCTCATGTAATCTACCAGTGTCATGCTTTAATGAACTTCTTCACAAGTATTTACGAAAGAGAATAAATAAATTGATTTTTTTTCATATTAGTTAAGCTAACTTATGCACCTAAATATATTGGATGTATCTTTCAATAAAAAAATCACCTTATCTCTGCTGTTAGGCCACTCGATGGGCGTTTTGTAACCTTTGGGAAGTGGCACCAGACAAGTAGGAGGGTCCTCAGGGCAATGCCTTTCCCTGTGTTCGTAGTGTTTTGTGGTACGCAACTGTTTCAAAGCCTTTTCATTGTCCAAACACGGTATATAATCTTCATTCGCAGTGACATTGCAGAGGTACCATGTGTGATCTTCAAGTTTCTCTTCACTGTTTGATTCAACCTTCTGTCTTTTGTTTTCTTTCTGTGACTGAGCAGCTTGTGTTGACCACTGCTTCTTTGACTTGCCACCTTTCTTCTCTCCTTTTGGCTTCTGCCTTACCTCACCCACATCTTCTACTCTCTGGTTTTCAATATTCTCAGACACTTCCTTAGAACTTGTTTCCTTTAAAGCCGCCTCAGAGTCCTGTTGCAACATGTCTAATTTAGGATTTGCTTCAACCACGCCTTTGCCTTCTTGAAGTTGTTCCTTGTTTTCATCATCTTCCTCCGGTTTGGACCCTCGAGTGTCAAAACCTTGAACATCTTGCTGCTTTCCAATGCTCTGTTCCTGATTTTCCACCGCCGCCCCGGTGATTTCTTGGCCCCTTTTGTTTTTATTAGAAGCCTTGGTGATAGTTGGCCGAACTTTCTCAGGCTCAGCCATTTTCACATCACTATCTGCACCAGCTTCGTGCATCACGGAAACTTGCTCCTTTTGAGTTAAAGAGCTTTCCTCGGACAGCTGCGCGTCCATGCTGGCAATGATGTGCTGTTTTTGTGACTCATCGTCGGGATTCTTTTCATCAGATTTTATGGCATCATCTGGAAGATGACCAGGGTTGTCCCCAAAGACAGAAGAGGAACCGTCTTTTCTCTTTTCTGCAATTTTTGCAGCAATTTTTGAAGCAATTTCATGGGAGGTAGGGAGTTCATCATTGGTGGTTGAAGAGGTATCAAGGGACATTCTGGTTGCAATGTCTTCATCGCTCTGCGTTACCGACTTGGAGGTTAGCATCCACACGCCAAAAACACATAGTGCAATGAACACAAATATTGTCAAGGTTGATACGTAAGATGGTGATGATGATCTCTTCCGTGTTTTAAAAAGTGCCATAACAGAGTGTGTGTGTGTGTCTGTTGAAAGGCAAATTATGCAGATGGGTCCAAATTTATTAAAGAAGATGCTGAAAATGGGTGATCTGCATGGCTTTAGAGAGATTGAAAGTGAGGGAGATGTTGAAATGAAGATGGTAAGAAAGAGTAGGAAATATTGTAATCGTTGTAATGTAGGATGATCCAAAAGAGTAGGAATAGGAAATCTGTTAAGAAAGTTTGGTTGATATCTATGAACTTGGCAACATAAAGAAGCGACGTGAGGCTTTACTCTCTTCTTCTATTTTAACCATACTTTAGCCTTTGTTTTAGGAGCTTTTTTTGTCTTTGTTTTTGTTTTAAAAGACATAAAACTAATTAAACTGTAGTTTCAGAATAAACTGAAGGTTTGTCCACCAACAAAACAATTTGGCCGAGACTGAAGGATCCTACAAAGGCGTTTTGAATTAACAAAAATAAATTGAAAGGTTACTTCAAATTATTTTTTTATTTATTCAACGAGTCTATAATTTTTAAAAATGAAAATATTAATTGTTTTTAATTTAGATCTACTACAAAATATATAAGTAACAAGTAACACGTACTGTCATTAAAATAATTATTATTAATTTAATGTATTTAAAATTTATTTGAATTTGAAAATAGTATATACATGTTTTTTAGTAAAATACGTATTTTTGTATTTTAATTTTAATCTATCTTCTCTAAAAAAATTATAAAAATCGAAAGAATGACTAAAATTATAATAAACAGAAATAATCTAAGGGAATTTGAATTCAATGTCTTGCTATACCTAGCACCGAGTCACTCTGGTCCCTAGTTTTCTAGAATATTTCCCATATTAGTCTCTACATTGAAATATGTTACTTAAACCCACAATCCCACTGGTTCAAACTAAAATAATAATATTAACATTATTCAAACTTTAAATAACAATATTAACATATATTTGAAAACTTAAATAATAATGTTAACATACATTTCAAGACTAAAATTATACTATACAATTTAGTTTTGAGGCTTATTTTACTTCCTAAAATATTATTTAATACTTTTCTTAATTTCAAAAACTAATATTAAAAAATTTTACCATCACAAACTAACGTGTCCATTTACTCATCTCCGATTATAACCATGGTTCTTTTGTCCTTTATTTGCATGATTTTTTTTTTATAAATATTTCAGTTCAGGCGGAAGGGTATGAAAAATATTTCTGGAATCTAAATTTTAGAGGTGTAAATTTTTTACCTCTTTTCAAAACTGTTATAAGAAAAATATTTGTGTTTAAAAGACGAGGTAGGTTGTGAAGGGAAAAAAAGGAGTGTAAATAGAATTTTACAAACTGAAAACCCCTGAGTTTTTCTAGCAGGCTGCTTTTTCCTGGATCTCCATACATTTGGCAACGACTGCTTCTTCCTACACCTCCAGACATTCTTGTGTCATCCCTATACCGTGAAAATACTTTTTCATCCTTTTTGTGTCATCCCATATATAATCTAGAAGATGTTTTTGGATCTATAAGTGTTTTTTAAATTTATGAAATCTGGAAGTCTTTTTAAATTTGAGATAAGTCTATGAATTATGTGGAAGCTAATCATCCATTTGAAAAAAGACTTCTGGATTACATAATCCGGAAGCTAATCTAAATCTAAAAAAGAATTCCAAATTATATAATCCGAAAGCTAATCAAACATCTGGAAAAAAAAAAAAAACTTCCAAATTATATAATCTAGAAACTAATCTCATGTATAGGAAAGACTTTCAGATTATATAATATAGAAGTCAATAAAAAAAGCTTCCGAATTACATAATCGAGAAGCCAATTATAAAAGACTTCTAGATTACATAATCCAAAATATTAAAGAATAATATTTTTGGAATAAAATAATTATTGGATAACACAAGAAAGAAAGGATGAAGGTACAATAAGGAGTCTCTGGCAACACCTCATAGTAAATGTAAATAATAGCCTTTTGTTCTTCAGAAAAAAAAAAAAACCCTAAAACTCCACACACCTTTTTCACCTTATTTCTTCTTCCGTTTTATTTCACTGCAATACTTCCAAGCCACCTCCAGCATTCCATTTGTGCAAGGTTTATTTTTTTCTTTACATAATTTGGGAGCGTTTGACAATCTATTTGTGGTTCGTGAAAAAAATTAGTTTTTAAGTTGTATTTCACTCGTTTCTGGTTTGTCACTGATTTGATATCATTTCTCTTTTTTTTTTTAAACATTCTTTGAAAGACATTTTCGGATCCAGAAGTATTGTAGAATCTACAAGAATTTTTAAAAATAATATATTATGGATTACATAATTCGAAAGCTTTTTCCTAAATTTGAAAATAGCTTTTGTATTATCTAATTCAAAATATATTTTTTAAAAATGGTATTTTAGATTACATAATCTATAAATCTTTTTCGAATTTAGATTAGCTTCCAGATAATGTAATTTAGAAGGTACACATTTCATATATTTTAACTTTTTTACAAAAAGATAATTTTTTAATAAAAACTTATGAGGATACTGCAAGAATGTATGGAGGTGCAGGGAGAAGAAGCTTTCCCATCAACATCAGCTTCTTAAGGCAATTACTTCCTGCACCTTATCAAATTTGAACCTGCACCACATTTTTATGTGGAACTACAATAATGCCCTTAAATAAAAAGAAGGTACGGATGAAAATACATTTTGAATCCATATTTTTCGAATATGTTTTTGGATTTTTTTTTAATTCCAAAATTACTTTTCAGAATGGGATTTTGAATTTTTTAATTTCCAGAATGTATTTTTTCCAATTCTATATTTTGGTTTTCAGAATGAAGGACACTTTTAAAAATTTAAAAATGTGTAGGGTCCAGGTTAAAAGGTTGGGTGTAGGAAGAATTTGCCGCTTCTTAAATACTACCCATTGGGCCCATAACGAAAGTACCCATTGCCAACCAAGTATCTTAATCTACCATTTTGGGTTCAAATTGAATAATAATAAGGCAGTTTATTCCATTTGTAAAATTGTTTTACTTCATTAAGATTGAAGGGTTACCCTTCTTCAATCAAATGGGTATAAAGTATAATGATTTGAAACATGTGAATTAAGAATCACTATTATTATACTTCAACATATAATAAAGTCACTTTTACACACCAAACACAATCTGGAAAATATAACTATAAAATACATAATTTGACTTGGTGTATTTTTTTATGGACACAAAGTGTTGAGATATAAACAGGACCATCTGTAGCATAATTTTAATTCAATTTCATCTTACTTTATCCCCTTCTTTTAGGTTCACTTTATTTGTTCAAAAGTGTGATATCAGATACGCATAGTTCTGTGTTTAACTTTGAAAATAATTATAAACAATACAAATCAACTTGATAAATGAATAAAATTTATTTATTCTTATATAGTAAATCATTGGAAAGATTCTTTTATTCATAACAATGGACGAATCAAAAGTTGTCTTCTATTTTGAATGTTTATAAATGTAGTATTTCTTCCCATGATGTACTAAACACATTCTTAACATTTTTATATATTTTTTTGTTTTACCATTAGAAAATATTAAAGCAATTAATTACCATTTTGTAAGCACCGAACATCATTGCTGTTACAGCTTAAATTTTTCCTAGTAGTCTTAGGCAGATTAAGTTGCCAGTAATCAAAATTGTACAAAGTTTGGTTATGCTTACTCCAACTTTTACGTATTTAAGAGAGAGCATGAGAAAAAAAAATGAGAAAAACTTTATTTTTTTTATCATTTACAGAAAAATATCCAAACAGAACCACTTTTTTCACTTAACATTAATGCTCACGTTTATATTTTTCTTAATTTACGAAATTTTTTTAATAAATTATAAGTATGCTATAAGTGTGCGTATAATTTGTTTCTTTGCCTGAAGCTAATTGTTTTTAGTGAAAAGAGAGTTGGTCTTTCATTTTGAACAAAGATATAATTTGATTGAGTACATCTCATTTGATGGATGAAAGAGTTTTTGTGTTTTGGAAGTCTTCATTGGATTATTGTGATCCGATGATATTTTATTTGTTGTGAGTTAAATTACTTTGATATAGTTATTTATTTTCAAATAACTTGTCGGATTGTTCTGATCACTTTTTTTAAAGTGATTTGTATAGCTTTGTTATGATGATCGTTTGATTTCAGAGATAATGATTTTGTATAACTTTGATTTGATGATAATTTGATTTCAGATAGCGATTCTGCATAGCTTGAATCCAATGATCCTTTGACCTCATATAGCAATTTTGTATAGCTTTAATTTGATGATTGTTTCATCTCGAATAACAATTATGCATAGCTTTAATCTTATGATTGTTTGATACTAGATAATGATTATGTATAGTTTTTTTTTCAACGATTGTTTGATCTTGGCCCACAATGGTTCTAATGATCATTCGATCTTGGTTAGTGATTTTGATCCTATAATCGTTTGATCTTGGATAGACATTATTATTCCAATGATTGTTTGATCCCAGACAATGATTATGTATAAATTTTTTCCAAACACCATTTGGTCTTAGATAACAATTGTTCCAATTATCGTTTAATCTCATATAGACATTGTTATATCGATGATTGTTTTCTCTCGTTGAGTGTTCTTTCTATACCATTTGGCCTTTGATAGTAATTGTTCTAATGATTATTTGATCTCAAATATATAATGTTGTTTTGAAGATCATTTGATCTCGACGAGTGTTTTTTCTTGGACGATTTGGTCTTTGATAACAATTGTGTTGGAAATCTCAAGGATCCCTACTTAAAGTGTTTGATGAAGCCATGATTGAAGTCTTGAGTGAAGACCATGTGTCTAGGTATCTTAGGTTTTATTTTGGTTGTCTTTATTTATCTTTTTCCTTCAGGAATGATGAAGGGTCCAAGAACATAATAATTTTTCAATTGGTTAAAATATATTTTAATTGGTTAAAAAATGTTTTAAATCGATTAAAAATGTTTTAAACTAGTTATAATTTTGTTTTCTAAAAAGTTCATTTCTTTAATCTGTTATCTCTCAAATCAATTGATTAAAAATACTAAATTGTTTTAGATTTTTTTTAATATGTCTTACCTCTGAAAAAACATATTTTAATATGTAAGATATCAAGTATTTTAAGTTTAAATACATTCCTTTTAAGAAAAATTGTTTTGACACAAACAACTTCTTTTGAGTAAAATCAGCAGATTGTTTTGTTTTTCAACCAATTGATTTTACTGACAATACCCTTTTCTATTTTAAATTTTTTTTCTGTTTTAGCTTTTATAAAAGGGTGAGTTTGTTTTCTGAAAAAGCTTCTGAATATTGCTTACACAAAATACACTTTTACAATTTGTGAGAATAAAGAGTAAGTTGTTTTTGTAAGAATTAGTCTTTGTTGATATTTGAGTGTTCTTGGTGCCTAATTTTCATCATCCAACTAGAGGTCAAAGGTTCTTCAAAGTGCTATTGTGAATTGGGAGATCCCTTTATATATCTTGGTTCATAATCAAGGTGAATTCGTTCCTTTTCATTACTATTCTGTAATTTTGTGTGTGTAAGTGCCAAGATAGGGTTTCGTGGTGGGAATCACAACTGTAACAGGGTTTTGCAGTGGGTGGTTGGTTCTTGTAGTGTTCAAGAACTATTTTGTTGTTCTTTTGTAAAAGAATTTTGGTGATTTAGTTAATTTCATCTTGGTGTGAGGTGGGACTAAATGTAGCTTTGTTGTGAGTGAACCAATATAAAATTTTGGTGTCCTTTAAGCTTTCTTTATCATTGTACTTTATTTTATTTTTTTTGCATAATTGTTCTTACTAGTTAAAATCAATCGGTTGTTTTCAAAATCAATTAGTTTTTTTTTTATCTGTAGATCTGTCTGACTTTCTGATTTGAATAAAACTGATGTGCTAAGCAAATATGTGTGGAACATTATGGACAAATTTTGTTTGTATACACTTGCATTCATTATTGGGTTTACAAGTTGTTTGAATAAAAAAGGTTCTTTAAAAGTGTGTTTGAATTTGTTGGATTCTTCATTGGTTCTTGAAAGCTGCAAAATCTATTTTTGTTACTGTATCCGAAAAAAGTTTGTTGTTTTTAACTATAATATGTTGAAATTAATTATGAAATTTATTTCTTAAAATAGATTTAAATTTTTTCTAAGTGTGTTCTTGATTGACAATTTTGTGCTTTAAGAATTGTGTGCTCAGATATTTCAATCAGTTGTTTTTGATAAAAATAAATTCATTTTTCTGAATTAAAAACTTAATGACTTTTTACGGCAAGTACACCGCGTTTGTCAGAAGTAATAATTGTCCCTAAGGACAGATATCGATCCCACAAGGAATAGTAAATTATTAAGTACAATATTCGCTAAATATAATAACATAACAATAAAAAGAGTTTATAAGTGATTGTGTTGGCACTGATCAATAAGAAAACAAACAAAGAATTAGTTGCTTCAATTGGAAAAATAGGGATTAGGTTTCATCTCTCCCACTCTCATGTATTTTGATCAGCATGTTAATATTGAGTTCTTTGATTGAAATTGATGCCCGTAGAAAATTCATTTATATCGATCTCTCGCATATAAAATCCTTAAGAATGTTTCCTAAATATCGATCTCTCGCATATTTATAAAAACAACTTAGAATC
>Ga0123342_1008690_pt1 | contig 12610 bp, 12 predicted proteins | sample Turbeawhitnodule_FD_89960 | JGI IMG/M metagenome (GOLD analysis project Ga0123342, IMG submission 89960) | Root nodule microbial communities of legume samples collected from Mexico - Turtle bean Mexico white nodule | ecosystem: Host-associated > Plants > Roots > Nodule | place: Mexico: Nepantla...
TGCCTAGGAAGTGGTTAACGGATGGGTGCTGTTTTAATAATGCTTAGTAGATTCGTGATGCAGGTTTCTATAATAGTTAGGATTTAATGGTTAAGGGTGGTTCAAGGCTACAGTGCTGTCATAACGAACTGGATTTGGAAAAGAGTACTACTGGAAAATTCTACAGCTGACTTTTCAAGAATAGGAAATCTTCCTTTAAGTTGAAGCAAATGAATGATTCACGGGTGGAAGAATTAGTCTTGCAGTTTGTTTTTGGTTTAAGAACAATTATTATGTTTATGTTTGAGCAAATGAAAGCTTCCCTGTACTTTTATTTCTATGGTTTATATCTGTGTAACTGGGAGTTGTATAAGGATTGAGATACCCCTAAAGTGTCTCTTTTTATTCATTAATTCATTGCTGAAAAAAAAAAAAAAAAAACTTTAACTATATAAACATATCTGATTTTTTTTTAAATCCATTTAAAATTAATTAAATCTAGATTAAATTCATTTTGTTAATTAGATTAAATCTACTTTGTCAATTACATTAAATATATTTTAATATGGACATAGACTAACATGGCTCGAACTGGGCCTAAGCCGACTCAACCTGGACGCGAACCAACTCGGCTCTACATCGGCCAAGACCCAGCCGACCCGACATCGAGCCGGGCCCGGATGACTCGACATCGGCCTCAATCTGGACGACTCGACATCAACCTGGGCCCGGACGACGCGACATCAGTTCGGACCCGAACGACTCGACATCGAATCGGACCCGCTCGACTCGACAGTTGCCCCGGCCTGAGCGATTCGACATTAACCCAAGCCCGAACGACTCAACATCAACCCGAGATTGGCCCGTGCCCGCTCAGCTCAACATCGACCCGGGTTCGCTTGGCTCAACATCGGCCCAGGCCCGCTCGACTCAACATCAGCTCGGGCCCGAATGATTCGAAATCGACCTGGGCCCACTCAGCTCGACATCGGCCTGAACCCAGACGACTTGACATCGGTACAGGCCCGAACAACTCGACATCGGCTTGGGCCCGGATGACTCGTCATCGGCCCGCCCGTTCGGCTTGACAACGACCCTAGCCCGCTCGACTCAACATCGGCACAGGCCCGCTCGACTCGACATCGGCACGGGCCCGGATGACTCGACATCGGCCTTAATCTGGACGACTCGACATCGGCCACGATCCGAACGACTTGACCTAAGCCTGGGCCCACTCAACTTGACATCGGCCCGAGCCTGAATGATTCAAAATTGGTCTGGGCTCGCTCGGCTCGACATCGGTTCGGGCCCACTCGTCTTGACCTTTGTCCGGGCCCGCTCGGCTTGACATGGGCCCGGGCAACTCAAAATCGGCCTGGGCCTAAACGACTTCCAACCTTGCTCGACTTGAATTTGGCCTGGGACTGCTAGACTCAACATTGGCTTGGGCCCACTCGTCTCGACATGGGCTCGGGCCCGCTCGGCTCGACATTCGCTCGGGCCTACTCGACTCGCCATCGGGCCCGCTCGACTTAGTATCGGCTCGGCTCGACATCGACATCGACCTGGACCTACTCGACTCTACATCGGCCTAGGCCCGCTCGGGTTGACATTAGACTTGGCTTTATCGTCTGGATATCAGCCCGGACCCGCTCGACTCAATATCGAACCCGAAAGACTCAGCTCGACATGGGTCTAGACCGGCTCGACTAGACATTGGTATGGGCCAACTCGACTCAATATAGGCCCCGGCCGACTCGGGTCGACTCAATATCGACCACTCAACTCGACTTTGCCCAAGGTTGACTCGGTTCGACTTTGGCCCGAAATGACTTGTCTCGACTTTGGCTCATACCGACTCGATTCGACTTGGACCTGGATGACTCAGCTCGACGTGGACTTGGGCCGACTTTGCTCAACCTAGGCCCGAATTGTCTTGGCTCAACCTGGATCGAACCAAGTCAAAATCCAACCCAAAATACAATTTGGATAATCAAAAAATGCATCTAATCTATATCTAATAGATATCCAATTAAATGGATTGGATTTAAAATCCAAAAATAAGAATTTGGATTTGAGATAAATCCATTTAAATGGATTAAAACTAATATGGATTTGAATAATTATGGATTGGATTTTGTAATTTGAATTTTTTTCACACCCTTGTCATAAATGATGAATGTTATACACTCACGATACAACATATCATTCATAACATAAGCTGCGCACTAGCAGATTCGGATAGCAGATTCGTATAGAAATATGTATTACGTCTACCGTCCCTGTTATGTATGATGGTCAGCAACCATGATTTCTAAACCTTTTCTGTGCCATTTAAGGCACAGGTTGTAATATAAACACATGAACAATTTTGTTCAGTCAGACAAAGCTGCCTTGGATCTTAAGTGTTCCTTAAAATCCATAATGTCACCTTCCCATCTGGTCACAGCTTGATCAGCGCACACCCATATCTCGTGGGCCACTTGATTTATGAGCCTAAAATCATGACTAACAAGCACCATGCCACCGTCCCATTCATTCAATGCCTCAGCCAATGAGTCAATTGTTTCAATATCTAAATGGTTGGTTGGCTCATCCAGAAGTAGCAAGTGAGGTTGTCTATAAGCTAGCCATGCGAATATCACGCGGCTCCTCTGCCCGTCAGATAAATTCTTCATCGGCATCACCTGCGCTTTACCCGACAGTCCAAATTTACCAATAGCTGCTCTCATCCTCTCCTCCTCATTTCCAGGGTACTCTTTTATCATAAACTGGAGAGCAGATAATTCCAAGTCTAACTTTTCAGCCAAGTGCTGGTGAAATTGTGCAATTCGAAGGTGATTGTGGCGTCGAACCATGCCGTCTACAGGTACCAGATCGCCAGTCATTAGCTTCAGTAACGTACTCTTCCCGGCTCCATTGGGTCCAACCAGAGCAATTCTAGAGTCTAAATCAACCCCAAAGTCAAGGTTCTTATAGATCAGATTATCAGGAGTGTAACCAAATGTCACCTCAACAAATTGGAGGACAGGGGGGGGGAGTTTTCCCACATCAACAAAGCGGAATACCAAAATTCTGTCTCTTACCACCTTCTCTGTGAGTCCACCCCGCTCCATTTTTGCAAGAGTTTTCTCTTTACTCTGGGCTTGGCGTGCAAGTTTTGCTGATCCATGACCAAATCGAGCTATATATTCCTTCATAGAGGCAATTTGCTCCTGCTCCCATTTGTACTGCTTCATCTGGTTCTCTTCAAGCTCAGCACGTGTCTGAACATATTGATCATAATTACCAGTATAGAGCTTCAGCTTCTTGTTTTGCATGTGGATGATATTTGTGCAGATACCATTAAGGAAATCCTGGGAGTGTGAAACCACAACCAGAATGCGGTCAAACTTTTTCAAATTCTCTTCTAGCCACACACAAGCCTCCAAATCTGCAAATATATTTTTAAAAACCTATGAATCAGCAATTGTTCCAGGACCAGAGGTGAAACATACTCACAGTGTAACTAAAAAACAAAAGCAATAACATCTCACATATAAAACAAATAAATTTAATCTAATTTGAGAGTTCAAGAAAAATAACATCAATAATGGATGTGGTTAAGATTGTATTGTATCAGTTGCATTAGCAGAAATACAATTATACAACCACCATAAAATAAAATGATAATGCAGCGCAAAGGGTCGACAATTTCTCAAGTAAAATATAATATAATATAATTTTACGAAAGATCAATGAAATTTGATTGACATTTAAGAGTGAAAACAAATGGATCTGGCATTCACAAAATCAACCATGTGGATGGATATCAAGCATCTAGTGATATATTATCCTACCCTGAAGCAGTAATGCTACGGCAATCCTTTTTTCGTACTCTAAAGCAGGCACCAAACAAAAAATGCTCTGAAAAATAAAAACTATACTCAGAGGCCTAGCCCCGGGTAAACCAGGAGGATTCAACAAATTCAGGACTTCTATTTGATGGACATAATTTATAAAATAGATAAAAGAATCTGCAGCCACTTAAAATCACAAATGATTCAGGATAGAAAATCATCACACCAGTCACGTGAAAGTCAATACATAAAACATGGCAAGTAATATGAGTATTAAGCCACAAAAAACATATTTTATCTAGGAAGGAGGGATGATACCGAGGTGATTGGTTGGTTCATCAAGTAAAAGAATGGTTGGGTTCATAAATAGAGCTCGAGCTAAAGCTATCCTCATTCTCCAGCCACCAGAAAAATCACGGGTCTTCTTTGCCTGCATCTGCTTGTTGAAACCAAGACCAAATAAAATTTCAGCGGCACGCTTTTCTGCTGTTGATGCATCTAAGGCATCCAATCGTTCATAAATACGTTCAAGAGTTTCGCCACCCCCATCATCCTGGACCCAAAATCAATTGAGTGAGCCAGTGATCCCAAAACACAAAATGTGGAGCAAAACAGATTCTATACTACTAAACATACCTGAGCTGCCAAAGCTTCGGCTTCTTTCTCCAATTTCAACCTTTCCTCATCACAGCTTATGACAGCCTCCAATGCAGACATGTCAGAGGCTTCAATTTCTCTGCTAAGGTGATAAATATCCATGTGATCTGGAATAGGTAGCTCTCGACAACCTATTGCCGTAAGAAGGGTAGATTTTCCACAACCATTTAATCCAAGCAAACCGTAACGTCTGAAAGGAATATACGGTAAACATAGTCACTTCACAGCATCCTAACAAAAAGGAGAACAAAATAGTAAGGATGACCAACCTTCCATAATTTAGCTCCAATTCAGAATCAACTATCAAATCATGTCCATGGAAAGTAACTGAGAGAGATTCTATCTGTAATTACAGCATAAATACGTCAATCAATAATGATCATTGTAATGGTGTAAGCAACTAACTACACTTAAGACAATATTATTTTTAGTGCATAAGATTACTGTATTAACCTTCCTAAAAGAATTAGTTATTGGAGAGTATTTTGTTACAATCATGAATGAGAACCAAGTTTTTGACCAAGGCACAACATGGTAGAATGCCCATGCTACAAACCCAATTGTTTGGCTAGGCACTCATGCGAGCAAAAATAAGCCAAAAGATCCGCTAAACTGGGAATGTCTACCCCATTTTAGAGAACTTAACTATTGCAGGTATTGAAAACATGTATTAAAAATTAAAGTTTTGCACAGATTATTCTCCTACCACTTTTCTATTTCCAGGGAAGAATGAAGTATACGCATACAAAAAAGTAAGGCAAAATATTTTTGTTAGAGATTCGACATCCTCAGATAAAATGACCAAATTACAATATATGAAGAAATGAATTGAGTTAGATTTAGACTATTTTCTTAGATGTTATCAAAGTTCATTACAAGGAGATTTGTGGTGTAGGGTACTTTCTAAGAATTTTCAATTATAAATTTTATGGAAATCTTTCTTAAAAAGCCAAAGGGAAACATTGAGCAAGAAACAATTAATGACTGCGACTCTCTAGAAAAAGAAAAAAAAAACAGCATAACTTCAGACAAATATTATCAATATATTACATGGAGCAAAATGCTTCGGCACCAAGGTAATTTAGGTAACTTAGGGCATCAAGATAACTATGCAAGTACTATAGGTGCAAGGAAATGTATTTGTATCCTCAAATAAGAAAAAAGGAAATAAATTATTCAATTATTTAGAAACCAGATTCTTTGTTCAAGACCAAACCTCTTCAACATTATACAGTCGAGGGCTACAATAACTAAATTAACGCTTTTCCTTAACAGTCAAAAGGCTACAAGCATTCTAAACTCACCCTCAATGAGCAGAACCGAAACACCAAATAGACAAACTCAAACAAAACATAATAATAGTAATCAACATAGATAAAAATAAAACAGAGTATTCCACGGTGAATGTGTAACACCCTGTACTCACCCTAATATCCCTCGAAAGAGGATGAGAGCAGAGGACGCCGGTGCAGGTTCGATCGGAAATCTGAATCTCCCCAATTCCGTCGGCGAGCCTGTCGGCAGGCTTCTCAGAGGACGACGTTTTGGAAGAAGCAGCTGCCGCTTTGCCACCTCTCTTGGCGGCCGTCGCCGCCTTCTTCTGTGCTGCCTTCTTCTTGCTTGCGTCAGACACCATCTTCAATATCTAACCTCTGAATAGTAACAATGAAGTAAGAAGTCCAAAAGAGAACAACAAAATATGCAAAACTGAATATGAAAGCGAAAATCAGAGGGAGGAAATGCAAACCTTTGGTGAAAGTGAGAGAAGAAGATAGATCCAGAGTGCTACCGTGGATTGATGGTACCGTGAAAGTGTAAAATTCTGATGAAGCCAATGCTTAGGGTTCAAAACTCCGTTCGGGTGCAGTGGAAGGAGTAGGAGGTGATGTACGCTTCCACGTGTCCCCTCCGGAAGGACTTGATAAGGACAACCATACTCTTATAAATTGAATAGAATGTTGTAGAAAAATGCTCCACCACCATGCATACTTTCGAGTCCTTAATTTTGGACGCTTTCTTTCATTGCATTATTATATCTTTAACTACTTATATTCAACTCTTTCTCAATCTCAATGTCAACCATCCAAGACCATTTTCCTACCACTGCTCGGACAATTTTTTGAATCATTTTTTGAGTGGAACACTTCAAAAATTATAAAGTCACATTGACAGGTGTCATAAATGTGAGTGAATATTCTTTGTATATTATCGAATGCAATTGAAGACAAAAATTATTTGTTCTTTGCTTATCCTTAAATGATTTTGAGCCCATGCAAATTGTAATAGTAAACAAAAATCATAATCACGTGGAATCTTGAATTCTTTGAATATTTGTTGTCTATTCTGGTCAGTGAGGTTCTAGTTTCTTTTTCCAATGAATTGCACAGTGGTGTGGGATCACATGGTTAAAACCGAGAGTGAATGGCAAGAACTATATGATCCCTCACGTAGCACATGCATTGAAAACGAAGGTGATGCGGCCAGTAACTTCCTTTTCTGCCTTGATAAAAGCAAAAGAGGGGCTAGTCTGTACACTCCTATAATGGTTTATAGTTTACCACTTTGAGTAATATGCATATAATGATAAAATTACGAAATGGAACTCTCCAACACTTCATCTCAAGATAAACCTGATTTCTTGGGTGACTAAAGTTGTTCTCGTTGCCTCAATGCAGTAGCAATACAATGGGAGTTAAAAATATCTGACCCAAGTTATGGAATTGTATTAATTTTGTAGAGTGAGCACAGTGGAAGAACAGTAAATGGTGTAAAATAAACTTGGAAGTAGCAGAATTGGTAGCATGGCTGGAAAGAAGCAGTGGAGTGAGCCCCACTCTTGTCCAACATCCTCAACTCTCCCGTGGCAGGTTCAAACTCCACTAACGAACCTGGCACTAAGGAAATGACACTGGTTAATGAATAGGACAAATTATTCAGGTAGAAATGACAAGTAAGAAAGTACTAGTATCTTTTCTGTTACAATATTAAGACCTATTCAACACAAAAAGTAACCAAATTGGGACATAGTCTCTTCCCTTTCATCATTTACACTTGCATTAGATAATATATAATAACAAAGTCTATATAGGTTGAACAATAAAACAAGTCTATCAATCGCAAAATTCTCTCTATGCTATCCACACCTAGCTCAAAGAAAGGATTATCTTAAGTAAAAAGTGGAAGAAAAAATAGCGACTCTTTTGTACCCCAAGCTCATAAAATCACCTCAAAACCATTTCTTCGAGTGTCATAAAATACTCAAAGCCTCGTCACATAATGTGACAAGCATAGGGATTTTCATCACTGAACATGTCTGATGCGGGATAATATTGCCCCATGTAGTTGTATTCACCATAACCATAACCACATGCAGGTACCATATGATTATTGTTTTGCTCAGTTTCCCCCTTGCCATTACCATCTCCCTCGTTCTCCTTATCATTATCTCCTTCATTGCCACCCTTTTTCTTCTTCTTGGTGGAACTATTCCCTCCTTTGTCACCTTCTTTCTCACTTTCCCTTTCCTTCTTCTTCTCCTTCTCCTTCTCCTTATCCTTCTTCTCCTTTCCCTTCTCCTTCTCCTTCTCCTTATCCTTATCCTTCTCCTCCTTTCCTTTCTCCTTCTCCTTCTCCTCCTTTCCTTTCTCCTTTCCTTTCTCCTTCTCCTTCTCCTCCTTTCCTTTCTCCTTCTCCTTCTCCTTCTCCTTATCCTTATCCTTATCCTTCTTGGCAGGAACCACCTCAACCTTCTTCCTGAACTTCTCCGACAACTTCTGCACCAGAGCTGTCACGTCCATTGTGCCCTTCACCATCACCATCCCCTTCTCCCTATCAGTACTCACTTCCTTAACCCCTACAACACCATTCCAACACGTGTCAAAACCACAAACAAAAATAAACACTAAATCCAAAATATAAAAAGAAAAAAGAAACACCTTTGATCTTCAATACTGCCCGGCGAATCCTATTGGAGCAACCTTGGCACGGGCAAAGATTAAGAACCTTCAGCAACGTTGTTGTCACCGGAGCCTGTCACATAAACGCAACAAACCACAAAAATAAAATAAAATAAATAATAATAACTAGCTCTTAAATTAATATAACACTAACACCTCTTTGTCTTTGGTTTTCTTTTCGTTGTCTTTGGTTTTCTTTTCGTTGTTTTTGGGCTTGTTTTCCTTGTCCTTGTCCGGAACAGGAGAGGCAATATCAACATTCTTTTTCGTCTTCCCAGAAAGCTTGTCCTTTGGTTTAATGGAGTCGACGCTTTCAGTCCTGATCTCCGGCTTCAAACTCTCCACACCTTCTACATGAATTAATTTCAATTCTTGAGTTAAGTCGGATTAAAGAAACCGACAGTAAATAAATAAACAATACCGGAAAAAGATTAATTAAAATTTGAGAGGCGAAACATGTTTGTGTTTTTGTCCAAGTTTGAAAACCTCGGAAAGCGTGAAGGCATTTGATGATCTTTGAAGCGCATTCGTCACAGTGCATGTCGATCTTGAAGACAACCGTGGTCGGGTATGACGATGGCGGTTCCTCATTCTTGCTTCCTTTCTCGTTCTTGTGGCCATAATCGCTTTTCTTCACCTGTTTCTGTGCGCAATTCAAACGAAGAGATTTAACATCTAACAATGTATATAGAAAAGAAGAGTGCAATCGAATTTCAACCTGACCCATTCAACAAGCAAAAAATGAAACAATAATCGACTGAGAAATTTTGCAGTGGTGGAGAGTGAGAAATACGAGGTACGTATATTTATACAGTGGGCCCCACCTTTGCATATTCCCTTTTTATTTTCTTAATAAAATTTCGGATTTTCGCACTGGGTTGGGCCATTAACAAAAATTGCATGGATTTCGACCTCTTTGCTCTCTCAAGTTGCACTCTCACACACTATTTTAAATCTCATCATTTTCTTAACAATTAATTTTGTAGATAAAAATATCAAATAACATTTATTGTCTAAATGTTACACAAGGATAATTTTATGTCAAATTAATGTGTAATAAATTTTTTCAAATTAATTTTAAGCATTAATGTCATTCAACTTTTATTGTTATTTAAATATAATCAAATATTACCTATCTATTCAATTTATTAGTATCATTGTTATCATATATAATATTCCTTGTTATTTGATAAAGAACAACTTGAATTTGTATTTTTTTAAGACTCATTGTAAATTCATGAACTATTTTATCATTTTCAATTAAATTATTAAATTATGATTTTTTAATTAAGTCATTGAACTTGTATTTAATTTTTAACTAAGCTTTTCTGTCAAATTATTGTTATGAAAAAATAATCACAATAACCTAAATAAAAAAAAAACAAATTGTTCAAAACCAATTGAGTAATTTAAAAGAAAATTAAAAACTACAAAAGAATACATGTTTCTAACATACTATTATTCAAGTTGGTCAAATCACGAATTTATGAGTTATTATTTTCTAAACATATATTTTATTCAATGTGTGTTAATGTTTTTATCCGATATCATTCAGTGCATTAATTTGAAATGATGTTATGAATTGTGTTTTCTTCTTAGTTGTTGAGTCTTTAAGATCATGCTCTTCTTTTTGTTTCCTTCATTTTTGGGAAGTTATGCTTTCTTTAAATTATTTTTATTTTCTTTCCCAGAAAGTCCTTTGTTCTTTCTTGAATGTAAATTTCCTTTTTATATGTAACTAGTACTTTGCCCACTTACAGGATTTATTTTTAAAATATAATATATTTATTATATAAATTTGATTTGATAACGATAAAATAATAATAAATAATTTTGGTTTACATTGTTATTATTAATAAAAATAAATTTTATAATACACAAAAGAAACTAATTTTACCTATCAGATTTGAATTAGAATAATAATAATATTATAAAATAATTATAATAAAAATATTACAAAATTAAATATATTAATTTGGATTATCATTGTTTTTTAAATGAATTGACATGTAATGTCTAGATTTTGGAACATACTCAGAATAAATATCATTTACAAATAAATTATTACATATTAATTATAATAAATAATTCAACAATTTTATAATATTAATAATTCAACTTTCCAAATAAATAAGTTCTAAATGTAACAAATGCTAATCATTATAAATGTTTACTACAAAAGTACAAATATCTTTATTTCATTAGTTAATAACGAGTTTTTATGGTTTATATTTAAAGTTTATAGAAGTAGCAATAATTCAACTTTCTAAATAAATAAGTTCTAAATGTAACAAATGCTAATCATTATAAATGTTTACTACAAAAGTACAAATATCTTTATTTCATTAATTAATAACGAGTTTTTATGGTTTTTATTTAAAGTTTATAGAAGTAGCACTAATTTTGATTTTATCTGAATATTTATTGACATATTTAAATAAATACTTTGTTGAATTAGACTTGTTGATATATTTTGTATACACATAAATTTCATAACTCGTTAAAAGAAGGGACCTATAGAGTATCATACTACTATTAATAAATTTATTTTTGTTAAATACAATTATAACATATAATTGGTTTAAGTTATGAAATAAAATTGATAAAAAGTCAAAAAGTATCATAGTTATCTTAGGTAAAAAAATTGTAAATTTTTATATTAATTTCTTAATACATAATTTATAAGTTAATTTTGAAAAACATTATTGTATATGTAAGTAAGAAATATAAATATTATATAAAGTAGTAATAATATTTTCAGTTGTAATACATTTATAATTACAATTTTAATATATATATTTTGAAGTCAACTATTACATCTATAAAAAAATTATAAATTTTAATTATAAAAAAAATATATTATTATTTTTGTACTAAAAAGCCCTCCATGTTTAACTTAAAATTTAGAATATAAAATTTTTTGTAAATGAATAAATATGAATAATGTAGATAACAATTTTGTAACATATTTCATTTATGATAAAAAAAATTCCAAATAAAAAATATATATTCCAAAGTTCTCATGTTATTTAATTTAGTACTAATATGAAAAAATTCACTTAAATATAATGAATAAAATTGTTTTGAAAGATAATATATTTATGCATAGATAAAATTTGATTATTTTTGTAATAAAAATGTGATATATTTATTATATAATTTTTTTTAATATATATATTAATTATGATGTTGTCTAAAATTTGTCATTGTAAAATAAAATCTTATATAGTTTGTAATAAATAGTAAAAAATATATAATTATTTTTCTAAAACTATATTTTAGACACTAAATTTAAAAATTTAAATTTGATGATTTAAAAACTTTTATAATTAATTAAAATATTTTAATTACATAAAAACTATTTTAAATTTTTTTAAAAAAATTGGTAAAATATTTATGGTGAAGTAAATTTAAATTTTCTTATTTTATTTTTATAAAAATAGTTTTGATATTTGTGTGTTGTAAGAAGTATATTTTGTTTGATAAATTAAATTTAAATTTCACTTTCTAATTCTGTAAAGTTTATTTATCCATTTTAAAATAATATTGAAAAAAATCATATAAGTTTTTAATTGAAAATAAAATACTATTATAAAAAAAAGAAAATAGATATCAATTTAATTTTAAACTAATTTCTCATTCTATTAACTAAATAAAAAATATAATATATATATATATTATTTATTCACATTCTTTATTTACATATAAATTTATAAAAAAAAAACATATATACATGTTAGGAGATGTGTGAATTTTTTTTACAACATTACACTTATATTAATGCAAAATCCTTAGTAAAAAATTAAGTTTCTCCAACTTTGTTCAATTGTCTTACTTTCCTTCCTTGGATGAGTGACCTTCGTTTGATGAATGGAAGAAATATATACCCTAGGTTAATTGTCCTTTGGAAGTTTGTCTTCTATTCCACAATAAATGTTGTGTTTATCTCTAGATCAATTCCATTTATTTAAAAAGGTAGTGAATCGTGATGAGATTCACATATCATAATTGTTGTATCTCAAAAATCAATTTTTAATTTTCTAAAAAAAATTAGTTGTTCACTTGTGGAAGTAACATAGTAGAACAATCATATATATATATATATATATATATATATATATATATATATATATATATATATATATATATATATATATATATATATATATATATAAACAA
>Ga0123342_1008691_pt1 | contig 12609 bp, 4 predicted proteins | sample Turbeawhitnodule_FD_89960 | JGI IMG/M metagenome (GOLD analysis project Ga0123342, IMG submission 89960) | Root nodule microbial communities of legume samples collected from Mexico - Turtle bean Mexico white nodule | ecosystem: Host-associated > Plants > Roots > Nodule | place: Mexico: Nepantla...
TGCAAACGGCCGCTAGGGCGCCCTTTTGTCCTTTTGCAGGTTACGCAGGTATTTGGAGGGAAGGTGTCCTTAGCTGACGGGTAGTTTGCGCACGAAGACGTTCCCGCTCAACCGGACGGAACATTTGGCGCCCACCGTGGGGCCGATCTAAAACAACGGTCCCATAACACATCAGAGGAGATTTTTCTAGAGAGAAAACGAACCAGCATGGCCACCACTAGAAGAGGTAGGGGAGCCAACACACGTGCTACCGCTGGTGCACTGACCCTGGAGCGGCTCCTGACAATGGTGCAGGGGCTACAGGGAGAGATGGAGAATTCCCGGGCGCGTCAAGGCCGCATGCAGAACGACCTTGATGCCTCCGAGGCTAGGAACGCGGAGCTCCAGCGTGTCAACGAGGAGTTACGCCGGAATGCGAGGAACAACAGGGCGGGGCAGGAGGCCGAGAATGAGCCCCTGACTCCACCCAGGGAGTTTTCCACACCTTTCTTGCAAGAGATCCTAGACGCAGCGGTCCCCAATACATTCACGGGACCCAAGGCGATTTTCACCGGAAGAGAGGACCCGGAAGCGCATCTGTCAGCCTTCCACACGCAAATGGTCCTGGTTGGTGGTACTGACGCCGCCAAGTGCAAGTTGTTCATGAGCACCCTCATGGGAGATGCTATGGACTGGTTCATCAGCCTGCCAGACGGTCATATCACGTCGTTCAGACAGTTGACGCGTCTGTTCAGGGAACAGTATTTGGCCAATAGGCCCCCGCCCCCAGAACCCTACGATCTTTTTGGGGTGAAGCAGTACCAAGGGGAAACCCTAAAAGAATATATCAACCGGTTTGGAGCCCAGGTCGTGAAGGTCAGGGCGACAGACCAGAATATGATCACGTGCGCCTTCAGAAGGGGTGTGTGCCCCGGCCCATTCCACGCGTCCATCACTCGGAGACGTCCACGAAGTTTCTCTGAGATAAGACGCCGGGCCGTAGAGCACATAGCCTCTGAAGAAGAGGTGTTCATCAAGGGCGTCAGTGCGGTGCCGCCGCGCCCTAGAGCACAGACACGGACCCCCGTCGTCAGGGTCAACGAGACCACGACGGAGAAGAGGAAAACGGACAGGAAGCGTCCGTACGAAGCTAGGAAGCCCCAGCCGCGTGGGCCAGCACGCGATGAACGCCCAACCAGAGAGAGGGCCAGGCCAGCACGGTATCACTTCGTGATGGACCTAAAGGACCTCATCGCCGTGCCCAACATTGCTGAGAAGTTGAGGCGGCCAGAGAAGACGGACAAAGTGCTGGGACCTCGTAAAGAGACCTGGTGCGAGTTCCACGAAGCCTTCGGCCACAAGCTCGAAAACTGCTTGTCCTTGGGCTACCAGCTGGAAGAGCTGGTGAGAAACGGTTTCCTGGCGGACTATGTCACGGAGGCCACAGCGACAGCCGTCCAGCCGGTGGCGGTGGAGGGACAGGAACATGAGGCGCATGAGATGCCTGTCCTTGGCGAAGTTCATACCATCGCAGGAGGTTTCTCCGGCGGGGGACCTACCGCCTCCCAGCGCAAGAAGTATGCCAGGGGGGTTAATTCCATTGAGGAGAGGATGGCTGGCGAGCCATGGGAGTCGGACTTGACCTTCAGAAGAGCCGACCTGATGGACGTGATACCACACGACAATGACCCTGTGGTCATGTCGGTTGTCACGGCCGGCAGGAAGGTACACAGAGTCCTGGTCGACCAGGGAAGCTCGGCGGATGTTATGTTTTTATCGACATTCAACAAGCTACGGTTGTCTCCTGACTTGCTAAGCCCCTATACAGGATGCCTGTACGGGTTCGGGGACAACCAGGTGGAAGTCCGGGGGTACCTGGAGCTGAGGACGACGTTCACGGACGGTGAGGCGTCGCGGACGGAGAGTATCCGATACCTAGTCGTGAACGCCGATTCCGCTTACAACATTTTGCTGGGCAGACCAGCATTGAACAGATTGAACGCCGTGTCCTCCACGCGCCATATGAAGATGAAGCTGCCGGATCTCAGCGGCAGAGTCATCGTTATAAAGTCAGACCAGGAGGAGGCACGGAAGTGCTATGTGAACAGCCTGAAGTCGAGGAGGAACGTCTTCATGGTGTACGAGCGTCCGCAGAGTGCGGACACGATAATGATCGAGGCGTCGCCCAGAGCAGAGGCGACGCCCAGAGAAGCAGCGTCGCCCAGAGCAGAGGCGACGCCCAGAGAAGCAGCGTCTTCCAGAGCAGAGGCGACGCCCAGTGTAGATGCGTCGCCCAGAGCAGAGGCGACGCCCCGAGAAGAAGCGCCGCCAAGAAAAGGGGCGACGCCTAGAGACGAAGCGTCGCCCAGATCAGAGGCGACGCCAAGAGAAGAGGCGACACCGAGAACAGAGGTGACGCCCGGCGAGGAGGCCATGTCCGCCAGGGCAGCGCCCGAACCAGATGTTCCCATGGAAGAAGACGCCGACGAGGTGGTGCCCGTAGAGGAGGATACGAGGGAACATCCGGTGGCTAACGCCGTCGAAAGGGAGATCGGTGGCAAGCCTTTCAAGTTGGGAAGCTTGCTGAGTACGGAAGAACAGGAAGGGGTGGCGGGAGTGATTTTGCGCCACCTCGATGCCTTCGCATGGTCCGCCTCAGATATGCCCGGCATTGATCCCGATTTCCTATGCCACCACCTGAGCATGGACGCCACGGTCCGCCCCGTGCGTCAAAGAAGGAGGAAGTTTAACGAGGAGCGGCAGCAGGTGGTGAGAGATGAGACGCAGAAGTTGCTGCTGGCCGGTCACATCAGGGAGATTCAATACCCTGAGTGGCTCGCCAACGTGGTCCTGGTGAAGAAGGCCAACGGAAAGTGGAGAATGTGCGTAGACTTCACTGACCTAAACAAGGCGTGCCCAAAGGACTCGTACCCGCTACCCAGCATTGACGCCTTGGTAGATAGCGCGTCCGGTAGCAAAGTCCTGAGTTTTCTGGACGCCTTCTCGGGGTATAATCAGATAAAGATGCACCCGAGGGATGAGAGCAAAACCGCGTTCATGACGGAGACTTGCAGCTACTGCTACAAGGTGATGCCCTTTGGGCTGAAGAACGCGGGCGCCACGTACCAGCGGTTAATGGACAAGGTCCTGGCGCCATTGCTCGGGAAGAGCGTGTACGCTTATGTCGACGACATCGTTGTGGCGTCGCAAGACAAAGCGCAGCACATGGCGGATTTGGAGGAATTATTTGTCACAATTTCCAAGTACCGTCTCAAGTTGAACCCCGAAAAGTGTGTTTTCGGGGTAGAAGCCGGAAAGTTCCTGGGCTTTATGCTCACGGAGAGGGGAATCGAAGCAAATCCAGACAAGTGCGCGGCGATTATTGCCATGCGCAGCCCGACGTCGGTGAAAGAGGTGCAACAGCTGACGGGTCGGATGGCGGCACTTTCACGGTTTGTTTCCGCTGGGGGAGAGAAGGGGCATCCTTACTTCCAGTGCCTCAGAAGAAATAGCCGCTTTGCGTGGACTGATGAGTGCGAAGCGGCTTTCATCAAGTTGAAGGAGTACCTGGCGACGCCGCCGGTCCTCTGTAAGCCGGTAGCAGGCGTGCCCCTCCGGTTATATTTCACAGTAACAGATCGGGCTATCAGCTCTGTTTTGGTCCAGGAGCAGGATCAGAGTCAGAGGCCCATTTACTTCGTGAGCAAAGCACTACAGGGAGCCGAGACAAGGTACCAAGCGCTGGAAAAGGCGGCGTTGGCTGTGGTGTTCTCTGCCAGAAGGCTCCGCCACTACTTCCACAGCTTCACGGTGGTAGTGATGACCAACCTCCCCATACAAAAGGTGTTACAGAAGCCTGATGTGGCGGGAAGAATGGTGCGTTGGGCGGTCGAGTTGTCAGAGTTCGACATCCAATACGAGCCCAGGGGGTCCATCAAGGGGCAGGTGTACGCGGATTTTATAGCGGAACTGTCGCCCGGGGATGAGCAAGAGGTGGAGGCAGGCTCGCGATGGCTGCTCTCGGTTGATGGCTCTTCCAACCAGCAGGGGAGCGGCGCTGGAATTGTCCTGGAGGGGCCCAATGGCGTGTTGATAGAACAGGCCCTGCGTTTCGCCTTCAAGGCGAGTAATAATCAGGCGGAGTATGAAGCCTTGATTGCAGGGATGCTGTTAGCCAAAGAGATGGGCGCACAGAACCTCCTCGTGAAGAGTGACTCCCAATTGATTACGGGGCAGGTGTCAGGGGGGTATCAAGCGAAGGACCCACAGATGGCGGCGTATCTGAAATACGTCCAAGTGCTGAAAGGAGCGTTCACCGCTTTTGAGCTGACACACGTCCCCAGGGAGCAGAATGCCAGAGCTGACCTGCTTGCAAAGCTGGCCAGTTCAGGCAAGGGGGGTAGGCAGAGGACAGTGATCCAGGAGACGCTCAAAGCTCCGCGAAGATTCGTGGAAGATAACAGGGTGGATGTCCTCCAGATACGCACAAGGAGGGGAAGGCCGAGGAATCACTGTTCCGTCACCCAGGAGACCCAGAGGGCGCCCCGCATCAGTACATATACGGATGCGCCCGAAGGGGAGCAAATGCAGGTGTGTGTCTTGGTTGAGGGAGACACTTGGATGACGCCTTACAAGAGGTACCTGGCGGATGGGGCTCTTCCAATGGAGCCCGAAGAGTCTAAGAGGGTCAAAAGAAACGCTGCACGATATACTTTGGTGGATGGGGTGTTGTTCAGGCACGGTTTCACTCACCCTATCCTAACTTGCGTCAGTGGCGACGAGTGCACCCGGATAATGGCGGAACTGCATGAAGGCATCTGCGGGAGCCATGTGGGAGGAAGGTCCTTAGCCTCCAAGGTGATACGCGCAGGTTTTTTCTGGCCGACAGTGAAAGAGGATTGTGCGCGACATGCTCAGCGTTGCAAACAATGCCAAAAGCACGCTGACTGGCACAAGGCGCCGCCGGAAGAGTTGCGATCTATACACGGCCCGTGGCCTTTTCACACGTGGGGGATTGACATTCTAGGTCCATTCCCACTGGCGATCCGGCAGATGAAGTATTTGATCGTTGCCATCGAGTACTTCACCAAATGGATAGAGGCGGAACCCGTAGCACAGATCACCGCGCACAAAGTCCAGCACTTTGTGTGGAAAAACATTATATGTCGTTTCGGCGTACCGAGGCGGTTGATATCTGACAACGGGACCCAGTTCGCCAGCCAGCAGTTGAAGAACTTGTGCGCAGAAGTGGGTATCAAACAGGTGTTCGCCTCAGTTGAACATTCTCAGACTAACGGTCAGGTAGAATCAGCAAACAGAGTTTTGCTAAGAGGGCTCAAGAGAAGGCTGGAAAAGGCGAAGGGGGCGTGGGCAGAAGAGGTGCCAAGAATTATATGGGCGTACCACACCACGCCCCAATCGTCCACCATGGAGACACCTTTCCGTTTAGTGTATGGGGCGGATGCGATGATCCCAGTTGAAATCCAGGAAAGTTCGCCACGTTTTTTGAACTTTGTGGCCGAGGAGTCTAACGAAGAGAGGCGGGTGAATCTGGACCTGCTGGATGAAGCTAGAGAGGAAGCTAAGATAAAAGCCGAGGCGGTTAAAAGAAGAGTAGAGCGACAGTACAGCTCTAAGGTAAGGCCGCGGCAGTTTCAGGTCGGCGATCTAGTCATGAGGAAGGCCCATCCCTACGAGTTGGAGAATAAGCTATCTCCCAAGTGGACTGGACCTTTCAGGGTCACCGAGGCCAAGGGCAATGGCTCATACAACTTAGAGACCTTGGACGGTGCTCCCATTCCGCGTAGTTGGAATGCGGCCAATCTGAAGTTTTATTTCAGTTAACTTATGTAAAACATCGAAGTGTAACAGTATATTAAAGGGGACGCTCTTTTTCCCCTTCAGGGGTTTTTTAATGAGGTCACCCAATAAAGAAACAAGTTGCAGAAAAAGATTTGTCTTGGTTTTCCGGTCTTTATCTTTTCTTTGTTTTAAGTGGCGTCGCCGGAAGACAAGGCGTCGCCCCGAGACAAGGCGTCGCCCAGAGATAAGGCGTCGCTAAGAGAGAAGGCGTCGCCAAGAGATGAAGGCGTCGCCCAGAGATAAGGCGTCGCCAAGAAACATAAAGAATAAGATGCGCATGGTGTATGAGATGCGAGCAAAGAGAAGCGATATGGTGGAAACCAGTTATAGCATAGCAAGGTATTTTTACAAGCAAGAGATGTTACGACATTTACAGGCTCGTATACGTGCTAAACCCTAAATCCTAAACCCGGTGGCAAAAGACCAGTAACAACTTCGAAGAGAAAGGGTGTTGTTCCTCTTCCAGGTTGCCCTGCGTGATGGGAGGGGGCGCACAGCCAGTTGATTCTTGGATCGTTTCCCGCGGCACCATGAGCAACATCCACCAGAACTACCTCGAGGCACTTGTGAGCGGAGTCCCTACTTGCCCAGCGAGATTGGCGGAGAAGAGTTTTTGCTCCCGATTCCCAACGCTCGGCGAAGCTGCAGCCTCCGCTCTTGGTTGATTTTCGAGCCTGCATCAGAAGAAGACAAGCATATCAGAGTCATTGCCGAATGCAGCAGAGAACAAGAATTGCTAGGGGCAATGGTTCGTACCTATATATCTCTCTAGGGTTCTGGTGTTGGACTCCAAACTGATCAAGGTGGCTGAGTCGAAGCCCCCCGCCTCTGCGAGGATCCGGCAAACCACCTGGTCATTTGGAGACAGTTTCTTGAAGGGCGTGGATTTGAGGACTTTCGTCTCCCTTACCCAATACAGCGGAAAGCCGTCCAGGGCGGAGGGAACGAGGTCGGAGCAGCAGATCTTGAAAAACCTGCCTTTCCACCCAGTGAACGAGTTCTGGAAAGGGGCCAGGAGAACCCTACCAGGGACGTTGCTGAGAGTCACCCAGAGGTTTTTCCTTTGCTTCTTCACCTCAAAGAAGTGAAAGAAGATACCAAGAGAGGGCGCGCAACCCAGTAACCCGAAGAGAACGTCGAAGGCTTTGATGAAGGCCCAGCTGTTGGGGTATAACTGGGCTGGAGCAGTGTTGATCTCCGAAAGCACTTCCCTCTCGAACGGGGAAAAAGGCAGACGTATGCCGACGGTCTTGAAGACCGCTTGGTAGAAATAGAAGAAGGGGACCCCGTTGTTGGCCCGTTCGTCCCCACACACCGGTTCCCCCAGGTCGCAAGGAAGCACAACAACGTCATCGTCGTGCCTCCTCGCGAAGGCACGATGGTCGTAAGAGCATGGATCCCCTTGGTGCACCCGTATGGCCCTGGGAGCAAGAAGGCATGAGCACTCGTCTAGAAGCTCGCTCGAAGCCCAGGGGTACAGGTCTTTGGGATTAACCCTAGGAGGGGTTGCACAGGAGGACATGTTGGTTTGAGTATGGGAAGTTTTGAAGGCAAATGGGGCACTGGTGTTTTCAAACACTAAGTGAGAATTATCACCGTAAGAAATCTTTGTGAGAAGAAAAGAAAGGGCAAAGAGTTTATAAAAGGAACGGGAAAGTGGATGACAGTTGTGATGATTTGAAGAAATAAATGCGGCAGTTGGAGCGCCAAACGACACAAACGTGGCACCAAGTGATAGGTCCGCCTGGCTGAATGTGGGGGAATGTTCCTGACACAGCTGGTTCAGGCTCAGAAAGTGTCGTATCAATGGAACGCTCGAGAATACGGTGCGCCGTCGAAGAGAAGGTCAGAAGCGCAGAGGATATCGGGGCAGGTGACGGTGCATCCCATCAGCCGTACGGAAAGTACCACGTAAGGTCAGAAGCGCAGAGGATATCGGGGCAGGTGACGGTGCATCCCATCAGCCGTACGGAAAGTACCACGTGCGTGGCACGTGAGCCCAGGTTTCAGTCCCCGGGACCATATCAAAGTCAAAGTCAATGAAAGGCGTCGCCCAGAGATAAGGCGTCGCCCAGAGGTAAAGGTGTCGCCAAGAGATGAAGGCGCCGCCTAGAAACGCTAGCAGATTTCCTTCCCCGATGCCCACAGGTAGGAAAGACTGTGGAGGGAAGGGGAGTCCAAGGTGTCATGAAGCCAGTCCTCGAAGGCGTCGCCTCCCCGATACCCGCAGGTAGGAAAGACTGCGGAGGGAGGCGAGTCTGCCCAGTAGGCAATTGACAGGGCGTTCCCCGATACCCGTGGGTAGGAAAGACCACGGAGGGAATGACCTCGCCAGAGGACTCGGTATTCTTAGACACCTTGGGATGATACGCTGCAGTGGGCGTCGCCATAGCATAGGCGCCGCAAGTTCTGGATGCCCGAGGGCGTCCGACGTAGCGAAAAACAAATAGAAGACAAGCGAAGCAATTCAAATGAAGTAAAGATAAACCACTCATGTGGGGTTTCGATATATCCAATGCATCAGATTTGGAGCGCAAAGTAGCGATTGTATCAAAATGTAAGCAATTCGAAAAAAGAAATTACAAGTTGTCAAAAATGAGGGCGGTGCGAAATGTAAAGAAAAGAGGTCGTCATGGCAGCGTTTCAGTCATCGGGGCCGAAGGGAACCACCTTCCCGTTGACGACATGGTGGGTAGGGTCGCAATTCGAGATGTCAACCCCGGGATTCGCGCAGGCGGCCTGAGCCAGAGCCTCTTGGAACCCTTCCTCGTAAGTGCCCGCCATGTCTGCAATGAGAGATTTCTTCTCCTTCTCTAGCGCCTCGACGGCGGCGTCCGCAGATGCCACCTGTTTCTCCAAGGCTTCCTTCTCCACGACGAGGCCACTGACTTCAGTCTTCAGTTTGTTGCGTTCTGCTTGGAGAAGGCTCATGGCTTCGGCCTGCTCGCGGTAGCGGCTCTTCAATTCCTCTTGAGCCACCCCGGAGGCGTCGATCATGCCCTGGAGGCCGGTTACTTGGATTTTAAGGCTGGCTTCGCGTAAGAAGAAATCGGCTTGAAGCTCCGCCGCCTCCGCTAATTGATCTGCTGCTTCCGCCAGTTGTTTCCTCGCCTCTTCCTTGGCCGTCTCCGCCAGCTTTAGGGAAGTTTGGGAGGCCTCGTCCTGACGCTTCAGTTTTTCATTCTCTTGTTCCAGAGCTGACACTTTTGGTTCCAGAATGGACATCTTTGTTTCCAAAGTCTCGAGTTTGTGTGCCAGCCAAGCAGCGTTTCTGGCCTGGGAGCGCCAGTCGAGGGCAACGGACAGGAAGGCCCCCAAGTAGTAGGGCATACCTTCCTTCCTATCAGGACTCTCCGGCATGTCCTCCCCGTTGAAGCCCCTCAGAAGCTGCATGATAGGAGGGGGCAGGGAGATGATGTCGGGGATGGCAACAGAGGCGGCAGGAGTAACAGATGTTTCAGCGGGGGGCGGAGCAGGAGTTTGGGCGGCGCCATCGCCTTCTTCGCCTTGTACTGTCGAAGCGATGGGGCAGGAAGCGCTGGGAGGAGTGTCCACAGGGGAGTTCCCTCCTTGAGGGGAAGCTGCTGGTGGTGTTGGAGCCCTAGCAGCCCTCCTTCTCTTGAAGACTATCCCTCCGCCAGAGCCTTCCTCGTCGGAGGAAACCACCAACACCCTTTTCCCCTTGTCTAGAGGGGCCGGAGATGACGACGCGGCCATGGCTAGGGGCACTGCGGCGATGGGCGTAGGTGATCCGGGCGTTTGGGTTTGTGGAGGCGGTGAAGATGAGCCTAGTGGGGGTGCGGCAGTGAGATCAGCGGCAGTGGCAGGAGGGGCGGGAGTGGCGTCGCCTTTGGCAGCACGAGCGTCCCTCAGCGCCTTTGCCAACAACGCCTTCTTGGAGGAACTCATTATCGACCCTGCATTCGGGTAAACCACATGGCGGAAATCAAGACAAGGTAGAGCATAATACACAGCGTGCAAGCAGGGCAGACAAGGAAAAATAGAGCAAGCGCAAAGCAACAAAGTACAGGTGACAAAGCACAATGAAAGATGAGACTCCCTACCAAAGTATGTGGTCAAGGAGTGGGCGTTGTATTCGCAAGCGATAAGTTTCGCTGTGCTAAAGGCAATGTCCAAGCCAGCCAAGGCTTCGCTTATCGCCCTATCGGCAGGGGATAGCTCCTCCAGGGTTTTGGGTTTTAGCAGCTTCGGATGCTCCGTCCAGTAGAGGGGGAAGCCATCCAGAGCCGTAGGGTCATGCTTGGCGCAGCATACCCTGAAGAATTTGCCTTTCCAGTTCTTGAATGAGTTCTGGAAGAGGGTGAGAAGGATCCTGCCCGCGATCCCAGAGAAGCTCACCCAGCAGCTTTTCCCCTGTTTCTTCACTTCGAAAAAGTGCAGAAAAACATCTACAGAGGGGATGATGCCCAGATGTCCACAGAGTATTTGGAATCCCCGGACGAACCCCCAGCTGTTGGGGTGTAGTTGGGCCGGGGCGGTGTTGATCTCGGTCAGGAGCTCCCTCTCGAAGGGAGTGAAGGGAAGACGCACCCCGAGACGTTTGAACACCGCTTGATACATGAAGAAGAAGGGTTTCCTCTTCTTGGCTCTCTCGTCGATGCACACAGGTTCCCCTGGCCTCCCGGGGCGAACGGAGATGTGCGCATCATGGGTACGGCAAAAGGCATTGAAATTATACAGGTCGGGGTCACCGCGGTGGTCCTCCAGGTCCTGGTAGGTGGTCAAAGAAGTGCATTCGTTCAGAAGCTCTTCAGGGGCCCAGGTATAGAGGGCTTCGTAATCGGTAGAGGAAGAAGAACCAGGCCCTGGGTTTGGATTCGCCATTGGTGCAACAGCTGAAGATCAAAAGAGAAAAGAGAAGGTTCAGAGGAAAGGGTTTGGACTGAAAAGGGTGAATCAAAGAGAAACCCTAGGAAAGCCCTACCCACGCGAGACGTCGAGAAAGAAGGGAAACAGAGGAATGCGAAAGAAAACGTGAATGCGAGAAAAATAAACAGGCCCAGGCAGTTCATATCATCACAGAAAACCAAAGTGAAGAAGCTATCGAAGAGGAGGAACTGTACCTTGTCGCGTTTGAATGCTCGAAATGTGGAGAGAGGGCAGAGAAAGCGCGGAGGGTTTCAGGGAAGGTGAACAGTGCAGAGAATGCGAAGAGCGTAGATGGAACAGTGTGAGAGCGCGGGGTTTTGAGTAACTTGAGCGCTACGCTGGTAACCCAAGAGACGCTAGGCAGGGGCCGTTCGATCGGGCCACGTGTCGCGAGATTGGGCGCGCGCTGGGAGCGCAAGAGGTTCTCAGGGCTAACCGCTGGATGCTCCACGTGGCAAACGATCACGCGCGGTTTTTCAAGATGTGTCAAGTCAGCAATAAAGAGCGCCTCATTGGCGCAGAGCGGGTCACATCACTTGCTCAAGTTGTCGCGTCAGAAGGAGAGGCATGGCACCAGGGTGCCACGTAGACGGATGGGGGCGTGGCCTTAGTCTTTTCGCTGAAAACAAGTTTTCCGCTTAAGACTGGGGGGCTTGTGTACCGTCCCGTACCCGGGCGTTGACAAAGTCAAAGTCAAAGTCAACGTAGGCGGAACCAAGAGATAAGGCGTCGCTAAGAGATAAGGCGTCGCTAAGAGATGAAGGCGTCGCCTACAGATGAAGGCGTCGCCTAGAGACGAAGGGCGTCGCCAAGGGATGAAGGCGTCACCAAGAGAAGAAGGCGTCGCCAAGAGATGAAGGCGTCGCCAAGAGATGAAGGCGTCGCCTAGAGATGAAGGCGTCGCCAAGAGATAAAGGCGTCGCCAAGAGATGAAGGCGCCGCCAAGAGATGAAGGCGTCGCCAAGAGGTGAAGGCGTCGCCAAGAGATAAAGGTGGCTTAAAAGCCATAGAGACAGGTGGCTTAAAGGCCATAGAGATAGCGCCTGTGCGGAGCAGCCTGACTTGTGAAGTACCCCTGCCGCCTCAGAGGCGCCCTTGGGATAGATACGACCCAAGAGAAGAGTCACGCCCAGGGGTAGCCAGGTGCAGGGTGCGAGAGAAAGGCAGATACGCTCTCACAGTGAGTGACTAGAAACTTGGGAGCACGAGATGGCGCCCAAAAAGTCACCCCTTGCGCAGTTGCACTCCCGGATAGGAGGTCTCCGGCGAAGAAACACCCTCAGACCGGGTAATGGTGCCGAGAGACCCTCCACGTGTACAGTAGCCAAGTCAGGATAGTAACGCCAGCGTGACAGGTGCCAGGTAATTAAAGGTAATTAAAGTGAGTTAATGAGTTTTAGTGCATTTTCCGTTTCGAGCATTTAAAGTACTATAACTGCTCCCGAGCGTTTCGGACAGCTTAAATGCGCTGAATAAATGCGCTTTAAGGTGCTTTGAATGCGGGAATAGTTTAAATAGTGCTTCGAATGTTGGAAAAAGGGTTGGAACTTTTGGCAATTGCGGAGAGAAACTCTAGTTGCTTGTTTGAGTCTTGAGTTTGCTCACGAGGGACTAGGGAACACTTTTGCCAGAACTAGAATACACACGAGAGAGATACACAGTTCTTTTTTACCATCTCCAGAGTGCCATACGCGGTGCTCAGATACGGAGATACCTCAGTTTTGGTGTTCTTGCTGGCTGACTTGAGCGTCGGAGTGCAAACGGCCGCTAGGGCGCCCTTTTGTCCTTTTGCAGGTTACGCAGGTATTTGGAGGGAAGGTGTCCTTAGCTGACGGGTAGTTTGCGCACGAAGACGTTCCCGCTCAACCGGACGGAACA
>Ga0123342_1008692_pt1 | contig 12608 bp, 8 predicted proteins | sample Turbeawhitnodule_FD_89960 | JGI IMG/M metagenome (GOLD analysis project Ga0123342, IMG submission 89960) | Root nodule microbial communities of legume samples collected from Mexico - Turtle bean Mexico white nodule | ecosystem: Host-associated > Plants > Roots > Nodule | place: Mexico: Nepantla...
AAATATAAGTGGATTAGTATAAAAAGACGAGTTAAAAATTTGTTTTGTTCTTTTTTTTTAAAAAAAATAAAAATAATAAAAAAAAAACATATATATATATATATATATATATATATATATATATATATATATATATATATATATAAGTGACTTGGACAAATTTTTTTGTCGATGACCTCATACCAATCAATCGAATATTGATTAATATGTAATCGATCGAACACTACATGAAGACTATTCTGCTTAGAAATGAAATAGTCTAAATGTTCCTAGAAATTTTTGCTCCCATTGAACCATTTGTATCTATATGCATTAGGATCCCAATTCATAGATCTCTCCGTTCGAGAAATCAAAATAAGAGGAACGAACCATTTCTTCTGACTCTTTTTCAAATTTGAGAAATGTTGGTTGATCCTGCATTTCATTCTAATTCGATTAAACAAAGTTAGAAAGAAAAGTAATGCACCTAATAATATTGATGATCGTAGGGATGAGATAGATCTTAACTTGTAGGTAATAAAGTGAATATTGACTTGTGAATTGATTTGTCAGTCCGATTTAACTGATTTCGTGGATCGATATGTTAACGTGATTTGATTCGTCTCATCTAATATGTTAGATTATGTTTTTTAAATTAAAATAAAAAATTATTCAAAAATTAACTTTTTGAATTACATTATTTAGAATAATGTAAATATACAATAGTATTGTACTTAAATTATTAACATTTACAAATTAAATTTTAATTATTAATTATAACATAATAATTTAAGTTGTAGAAATAACTATCATTTTAACTTATCTAATGATAGATATTAATTAATCAAATAAAACCTTAAAATTTATTTATATGATTAAATGTAATTTTAATATATATATATATATATATATATATATATAACATATTTTAAAAATATAAAATAAAAAAAATGTTTCTGAAAACTGTGGTATTGCCAAAGAGTAGTATGTGTTCTTGAGGGGTTCAAAATCATCACTCTTGGTGTATGTTTCGTAATCTAGATTTGATTACATAGTGAATTCTCAGTGGTTAGCCGAGGTCTGGATGTAGTTCTTGGTTAAGAGTGAATCAGTATAAACCTCTTGTGTGATTTTCTCTATATCTACTTTTATAAATTGTTTTAACTTGGTTTCATATTCTGCTGGTATAAACAACTTGTTGTTTAGAGAAAACAACATATTGATTTTCTTTAAATAACCTTAAACAAAAGTTTTATTGAGTTGAACAGAAAATCAATTGGTTGGTTTTTTAGAACTTTTCACTTTACTTCCAATCTTTTCGAAAATCTTGTGAAAACAATTCACCCCCTCTTGTTTAGACCACTAATTATAACAAAGAAGTCCTAAGTAGAGGGATCTCTCACCTTATATCCTACAAAAAGATGCTTTCCATGGCTAGTCCAAATGGTTTTGAGTTTCCTTCTCATGATCTTTATGTTGATTATATTCTTCTTTTTTGGAGGGTCGACTCTAGGAATTTAACTAATATCATGATGTTCTTACATTCTTATGGCATTTCTTCTGGTCAATACATTAATTCAGCTAAAAGCAATTTTTTCTCTGTTGATGATCTTGTTAGCTTTGTTAGAAAAGTTAAGTTTATTCTTAAGTGTAGCTATGGGATTATACCTTTTATCTATCTTGGTGTCCCTATTTTTTTGGGTGCTCCTAAAACCTTGTTCCTTCAGCCACTAACAAATAAATTCATAATTAAATTGGCGTTATGGAAAGGTAAAGCTCAAAGTATGATGGGTAGAATTCAGCTTGTTAATACTATTATTTCTGGATTTTTCTCCTTTAGCTTCCATATTTATAAATGTCTTGTTAGTTTGCTTAAACAAATTGATTAGTGGGTCAAAAATTTCATTTTGACTGGACATATTTTTAAGCAAGGTTTTGTCACTGTGAATTGGGTTAGGGTTTATTCTCCTAGGACGAAAGCTAGTATTCAAGTTACTAATTTTCAGGTTGAAAATAAGGTCTATCTTCTAAAGTTGGCTTGGGATTTCACTTACAGCCAGAAACCTTAGTCTCTTCTTATACAAGCCAGGTTTTTGAAGAATAAATTTGAGAAGATTCTTAGTTTTAGATCCTCTTCCATATGGCTAGGTATCAAATATTTATATGATATGGTCCTTCAAAATACTTCATGGACCGTTGGCACAGGGAATAATGTTAATTTATGAATGATCGTTGGTTTTCTCCTATATGTTTATCCTTAATTGCACATGTTCTTATTCTAATAGGCTTAAGCATTTTTCTATAGTCCCTCAGGCTTGGAATGGGAGTTATGAATATCTTCCCTCTCCTTTATCTGATATGCCTGAGTATTCGAGTTTGAAGAATATTGTTATTTTTCGGGAGAAGAATGTTCCTAATTAGATGCCTATGTATTTTGGAATTCTAAATTAAAAGTCCGATAACCTTTATTTCTCCCATCTTGAAAACATTTGTCATTGGGATAATATTATTTGGTTTTTTTCCATTCCCCTGTAAAACCTTAATTTTATAGAAACTCATTCATAATAGGTTGCCAAACTCATCTGGAGACTTAACATAGAGGAAGGAAGCCTACTTTGAACCTCCATTTTTATTTAACTCTCTCAAATCTTTATTCTATTTTTTTTCATTTTATTTATGTTTATTTTTACGAGGAACTGATTTTCATAAAATATATTGTCATTAACGGAAATCAGATTAAAAATAACTTTCACTAAAAAAAATCATTAAATAAAAATAAATTAATATCAATTAAGTACACACTAACTTAAAATAAATTTTAAAATAAAAATGCAGTAATGAGTTTATCAACATAAATCACAATTTAAAAATCAATAATCAACTTAAAGATTAGTGACAAATAAATGTTAGCTTAATCATTGCTAAAACTCATGATTCTAGGTTATGTGAGACACAAATCCAATATCATTATAATTAATTATTATTGAGTTTTACATGTTAACACCAACTTTTAAGTTCATCTATTTTGTAATAATTTTTATAAAGAGACTCAACTTTTTTATGTTAATAAAATATAACTTCTCCGATTATGTTTTTGAGAAAGTTTCACTTATTGGTTAAAATTTGAACTAAAAATTGATAATTAAAGTTTTAAAATATAAAAAAAATTATAAATAAAAAATTGAATTAAATTAATTATAAAAATATTACATCCCATAGGTTCTTTGAAATATTATGTTTTTTTTTTCAACAAAGAATAAAATTAATTAAAAAACGAAATATTTCAAAAGATGTTCCAATCCGTATAAAAAATAACATACCTTCATGGACCAAAGATTCCCAGAAAAAGTCCCAAAAAACCAAAAAAGTTACTGCCATGGCAGCACCTTTAAAAGACTTACAGCAGAACAAAAACCTGCACCTATATATTCCTACACAAAACAGCTACATTCCTACACAAAACAACATATAAAGAAGCGTTATACAATAGAAAAGATTCATGTTATTTACATGCTCAATGAATATGATATAACACTCTTTAAAATTGCAAAAAAAATTGTTTTCAAAGATGTGTAATATACTTCTCAAGTCTTTTTTATAAATGTCTCAACAAAATATTCATCTAAATTATCATAATTATTACGTAATTCATATTATTTGGATAAGATAAAAAAACTATTTAATCAATTATTTACTTATAATAATTTGTTATGGATAAACCTACAACTTTCATTACAAGATGATTTGAAAACATAATATTTTAAATTTTTTTTAAAAATATATATAAATCATTATTAGGTAATAAAACTATGAAGGTTGATGTAGATATTTATTTTAATATATTATCTACGCTCATTCATGCTACTTAAGAAAAATAATCAAACAACCTACATTATTCATTACTCTTAATAAGGTTATCATCAAAACAAACTTAACAAATCTTCATTATTAATATGTTGAAATCACAATTTGAATGACTAAACATATCTTTCAACTTATGTTTTTTATTAAGGTAAATACTCAAACAATCTCTAGCAATAAATCATTCTTGGAATTGGGAATTTAGATTGTAAGATACTTATAAAATAACAAATCCTCTTTCTTAACAACTTAAATGGAAACATCCACAATTATCATCGTAGCTACAACTTGTCTACATGCATCAACATCAAAACTATGCATACAAAAAAAGTGTGAGTATTGTGATCTTCATTCCTCATCAAAAACCTCTCCTACACCTTCATTTTCTTATCAGCAAAAGAAAGAATGAAATAAATAGGTGAGATTTTAGGGATGCCCCTAAACCTATTACAATGAAGGAAGTTATGTATATGCATAACCCCAAAAAATTAGAAAGCCATCAAAACATGTATACATAAAATGCATACATCAAAACCTAGCCTATTAGCCATCACACAACCATGTATACATTATTCTCCCCCACACACATTTACAATTAAAGATTATCACAGCCACAATTGTCAATATTACACAAAAACAAACTAAAAACCATTACACAAAAAGTTCAAATGACTTCAATTCAATCTATCCAAATCCAACAAAAACAACCTTTCTTTTGCTCAAGAGCTAAGCAACAACTTTGAAACTAAGATGTGTATTATTGTTGATAGAAAGCAAGATCTTGCAATGTTTACCTTGGCCTTGCATAACCTCTATATTTTCCTTTTCCATCTATCAACACATAAAGAAAACTTATTTGGATCGAGTACAAGTCAAATACATAGCATAACATAATTCAAAATATGTCCCAAACAGCTTGGACCAACAAAACCAATCTAAATTACCTTAAGGCTGTTAAGCAAATGTAAGGACTCAACAACCAATCAGGATATGAAAAATTAAATGATGGTATTTTATATGTCAACCAAATCCAAGTCTTTAATCAGGCCAAATAAAAAATTCCTCCACATTCACCTTCCCTTGTTAAAAAATGACTCTCATTCTATGATTCCATATACCCCAAATTACTGCAACCCATAACCCCTTTCATACCAGATTTTGTTTATGATAAACATGAAAGATATGAAATTGTTCAAAATGGCATTTAAGATTAGCTTGTTGTATAAAGGTTACACCTAACCAATTTCAGCATTTATTCCATACACTTCCTGCAATGTTACATCCAAGGAACAAATGTTGGACAAATTCCTCATGCTTCTGACATAGGGGACTCCTCTTCTGACCAGATTCACCCTAGTTGGGATTTTACCTAATAAACTCTCCACACAAGAACTTGATCACTAGGTAGAGTCTTTACAGACCAAAATGATTTAAAGATAAGATTGTTATCACACCTAGAGTGGTTATGTTGAATCTCATATACAGATCTAACAGAAAATACCCCATTTTGTTCAACAACATCCTAGTGTCAAGTGTTATGCTATTCATATATACACTATTTACTACATTATAAATTCCCTTTCTTGGTCAATTACCCACTGATACCTATTTCTTCTCCAAACTAAACACCATTGCCAACATGTGGAAGTCCACATTCCATCCTTACACACTGATCTGCCATGATTTGATGAAATAGGATATAACTTAGGAAATAATTGCATTAGTTTGCATTCATCCACCCACTTATCCTTCCAAAACACTACAAAAAAAATCATTAAATAAAAATTAATTTCAAAGATAAAAAATAATTAGTCACTATATTAACTAAATTATATATTAATTTAGAGATTAAAAAAACTATTGGTATCTAAATTAGTTTATACTATTAATAAATAGTCTGTCAACCTGGCCTATGACAGAGTGGATTATTGTTTCCAGCCTCCACAACCTTGACGAGTCAATAATAAGTCGAGCCAAAACGGGTTCGACCACCCATTTTGTCACCCCTAATTTATGTATTGAATTGAAGTAGACTTTTTTTTTTTTTAATTTAGGCATTTAAGTATATATTTTGTTTAAGTTTAGGTACTGAAATAGATATAAGTTTTTATTTTAAGCTTAATTAGTCGTTTTATCTGTATAATATATATAAAAAATCTTTTTAATTCTTATAACTAAATTTTAACCTAGTATGAATATAAAGACCGAAAATATATGTTTTGACCGTAAAATTAAAAGAAAAAAAAAACACAACTATAAAAACTAATTAAATAGTTAAACGTGGATTTTATATCTAAAGCATTAATTATATTCCCCTGTTTACCTAAGTCTTCCCACATTTGTGGGACCCCATTATCTTTTTGCTTGCTTTCTCCATCAGCCACTTTTTTGAAGCACGACCAAGCCCCGTCCAAATTAACTGAAACTACTTCTTCAAACCTTCCACCGTCCTTCATTTCACCAACACCAAACATATTGCATTGCGGCTACCTACGAAACAACACTTTATTTTTATTATTCTCTCATCATTCTCACCGTTTTCTCCAACCCTATTATGCAGCATCTGCTCCTAACTCTGCAAAGGAAACAACCTTAATTAGTGTAAAGGTTTGCATTTACACTAATGTCAAGAAACCTCTATATCTTAAGTCAGCAACATAGACCACTATTGACGGGGACCTCAAATACCTACGACGATAATATTGTCGGAGTGCCACCGTCCACAGACCATGCGAAGAAAATCTCAAACACAGATATCTTCTTTTCAGTTCTTTCTCCAAATGTCTATTTTGATACTGATATATGATTAAAATCCTTTGACTTATGATACATTTTTTTGATCAGCATGACTTATGATACATAGAAAATGAAATGAGCACCATGCCCTAGACGAAACCTTGAATCACACCATGCAGAAATGGCAACCCACACCAGAAGGAACACCGGAATGGTAGTCTCACATCGTTGGATTTCAAACTGCTTTCACTTTTAGTAACTAGTTTTGGTGGATTCTTTTAACAATTACAATCTTTTTTTTTTTATGTAAAAGATTTTAATACATGCATAATTGTGAACTATAACATCTCAAATAGTTTTCAGACTTCATATATAATCCATGAAACATATTAAAATTTATTAAAAAAATAAAATACTAACGTAAGAAGTAGTTTTCTAAAAAGAAAGTTCAAATTTCTAAAAAGTTATCCTTCATACAAATAGGCATCAAATAGTACCAACAAAAAACAAACCTTCTAAAAATTGCTTGATTTGTAATAGTTTCTTCTCTAAAAATGTCAAATACGTACGAACAATTTGTAAGAGAATTTTCAAGAAATAATACCAACTATAGAAAAAGCTGGTTAGACAAGCATAAAATACCCTTTTAACAAATGTTTTTCACATTTTTTTATTTTTCATGTTTAATATCACTTTTTTTTATTAACAAATAATAAATAAATAGAAACACTTGAGGAGTACTTCAATCGTATTAAAAAGAGAAGGTCTAACAAAGAAGACTTGTAACTAATCTACAAGACTCAAGAGAACTACATAATTTTGTGTTCCAAAACCAACATCATTGAAAAGTTCCTTCAAAACCCTGCTCAACGGATAAACACATAAAAAACTAGATGCTAAGAAGTAAGTCCTATTTCATATATACTTAGCTGTCCTGCAACCTTATACAGAGTATATATATTTCGGAGTACAAAAAACACAATCTACAAAATACATGTAAACAATATTCAATCATATTAAAACCACTAATATGTTTAAACTCCTAAAAAAACCTCCTCTAAAACACAACTTCTACTTAGCCTGTTAAATATCATTGTTATAACACTGACATCTCATTAATAAGTACAAAATGCACTAACACACTTCCCTCTAGATCTACAAAAATACACAAAGTAGAGTAAATGCCTGAATTACCTATGGCTTTTTTGTTATCAATATTATATTTTAGCCAACCCATTAAAAGAGCATGGCAATTAACGTAGAAACTTCTACATGTCACTACAAAAAAATAGTATAAATAGTGACAATTTTAATATTGCGGTTATTAAAAGCTGTTATAATTAACGGTATAATATGAAACTTAAATAACCGCCACATTTCGTATTCAACATATTACATTTATAACTTTCATTTAATAAAATATACAATATTTTAACTCTGGCGTTTTCATTCTCTCCATCAAATTTACTTTACTTTTTCCCCAAAAAAAATCATTTCCCACACTTCCTCAAAGTTTAGATTTCCCAAAATCCTATTTTCATCATTCCCTAACTCCCCAAAATTTCTTATAATCCATTTAAACCCTTTCCCAAAATTCTTTGTTTCTTCGTCCTTCCTAAATCTCCAAATTTATTTCTTCTTTTAACCTAATCCTCACTCACACCTTCATTGCAACCCAATTTTCATCGGCCTCCTCTGCACTGCGTTTCTCACGGTGACTCTCACCATCAGTGTCAATAATTTTTCTTCAAACACGACGTTGAGAGGTAAGCTTCCATCATCGTAGTTTCACTCATGTTCAAATTTAATGAAATCTATGAATTATATGCATTGTAGTCTTGATTACTTATTTATTGATAGGGATTATATCGAGGGATGTTAGATCTATAGTGTTGATCGAAATAATCTATTACTCTATCAATCTAATACGAAAAGAGTAGAAAAGATATTTTCGTACAACCACACCACCATAGGTTATGCATCATATAATAGTTTTCATTGCAACAAATAAATGACCCTTAACATTGACCATAAAATAAAATTAGCAATGAATGGGATTCAAAACCAAATCCCTTCAGTGATCAAAGAAAATTTAACCACTACATCAAACAAATTCTATAGTTTATTATGATTTTTATTATACTTATTATTAATAATAATATTAATAATATTAACAATAGAAACAATATTAACAATATTAAAAATATTAACAATATTAAAAATATTAACAATATTAATATTAATAATATGAATATAATATTAATAATATGAATATAATTTATTTTATTATTATTATTAACATAATTATTATTAATAATAATATGTATAAATTATATTAATAATAATAAGTATAATAAAAATGATAATATGATATAAGAACTTGCTTGGTCTAGTGGTTAATTCTTTCTTGGTAGTGAAAGGACTTGAGTTTGAGTCTTTCCTGCTGGGAGATTGCTTCCAACATTAATAATAATGAAAATTTTAAAAATAATTTTTTTTGCATTACATACGGATTTTTGTCCGTATGTAAACCTGTTTTTCATACAGATTTTGGTTGTATGTAATTCCAATTTTTCTTGTAGTGAAACTAAAATTGAATCCTCAAATCCTAAAGAAATTAAATCTACTTTTACTAAAATGACAACAAGACATTAAATGAGATGGATTAAGCTTATAATTATTTTATTTTTTTTATATTTTTACTTTATTTGTTTACATATTTGTAAATTATTGAAATGATTTTAAATGAAAATTTTAAAATTAATTACCTTATGCATATCTTTCTATATTTATCATACAATTATTTATTTAATTTATTTACTTTCTTTACTTTATTTTCTTTAACTTATTTCATCAGGTTTTTGTAAATTATTATAATTCATTGAAACCATATTTTTTATATTTCTTTTATTCATTGGTTTCATCATCTTTGTAAGTCTCATATTGATGCTAAGTAACCTTATGAAAAAATATATGAAAAATATCAATCACATTCCATCAATAATGCAAAAGAAGTCTTTTACATCTATTATTTAGGGTTTTATTTTACATCGGTGAACAATTCGACATGGATGTGGGTGACATAAATTTACATCGAATCAAATCTATAATGTAAGAACTTCCATTTTACGTTGGACCAAAACATTGTCTAATGTAAAGTTGTAATAAAAAAATAAGTTAAAAGAATCCAAAATTCATGTTGAACAATGCATGCATGGTCCAATGTAAATTTTGGATGTTTTTTTAAATAATATTGGTTTTGGCTCCAAACAAAAACGTAAAATATAAAATATTTCTAATAACAATAAATAAAAATTTCAACTAAAAAATTTATATAAAATCATGTTATTTAACTTAAAACATTTATCAACAACAATAAAAAAATAAGTTAAAAGGATCCAAAATTCATGTTGAACAATGCATGGTCCAATGTAAATTTTTGATGTTTTTTTAAATAATATTGGTTTTGGCTCCAAAAACGTAAAATATAAAATATTTCTAATAACAATAAATAAACATTTCAACTAAAAAATTTATATAAAATCATGTTATTTAACTTAAAACATTTATCAACAACAAAATAAAACTATAATAATTCATTGTTCTCTTAGCTTTTGAATGTCATCATGGAACAATGAAGATTGATCAATAAAGACCTGAAACATATCATCCACATGATTATAAAGATAAAATACAAATTATTTTATGTTTAGATATGTTACCTCTGTCAAAGAGTCAATGATATCTATCCAAATAATGACTTTCATCTAATATATCACGTAATAGCCACATTCAAACGTAGTTGTCAACATTTTCCATAGTCAAAAGATCACCACAAAAGCTAGCTAAATATTATTCAAAAAAGTTCATAGTGATTCTGAGAGAGAAGTTGATAAATATTTTATAATATGAAATTGTATTATCTTGAATCTGTGTCCATTGGTCGCTAATTGTGTCCCCATCCCTCATAATAAATTTTTTATTAAATGCTTACTTTAACTGGTCATTTAATGAAAATACTTTTTGTTATTGTCACCATACTACAAGTAGTTAATCCTAGAATTTTAGCGCCAAAACAATTCTTCATGATCCAAAGCTTGATTTAATTGTCATTTAAGGTTAAACTCTTGTTGTATTTGTGAACCCTAGGTTGAATATAACCAACTCATATGTCCGATGAATGATGGTTTGAGTCAAGAAATTTTTGCAAACACACAAAAAATTAGGTAACAAAAAAGAGTATTAGATGCTTGGTGGAAGTTTTTAAAGATCCATCCATAGTTCAACTAAAATGATAACATCGAGTCCATATAGCAATTGAAATACATTTTGAGAATTGGAATTATCTATAGTCCTTGGCATTTCAAAATGGTATTTTAAGCTTTGTCAAGGTAGATTTTGGATCTTTACAAAGGGTCATACTATTAGGTTGTGACCAAGTCTTACGTTGTCTCAACTTTTCTTTTAAACTTGATGAACACCTTTTGAAAAGTAAAACTATCTTGAGAAGTTTCATTTGTAGCATTTATTGGTGAATCAACATGCAAATCTTTATAATCATCTTCAATCATATCCCTAAAAACCTCGATACCTCATTCATATATTTATGTATTACACCATTTAGTTAAGGTTGATTATCTTGTCCATGAACATCATCAACTTTATTTGTATAGGTTCATACACAATTTTAGTTAAATATTGGTGAAACAAAATTGGATAAAAGAAAGTATTGTATATTATCATAATAAAAATGCTTCACAATCACAATAAACTCACATTATACAAAATTAAACCCAAAAGCTATTTTTTTTTAAAACAAAAAAGTGTTCACATATATTCAAAAATATAATAAACTAATCATTTTCTCATATGTTACGAGAAGTAATTTATTTTAATTTAGAAAGACAATAAATGATAGCAAAAAATTCATAGGAAGAAACTTCTTAGATTCTAATACTTTTCTTTCATATATTTCTTCAATACTTAAGTCATCATCATAATTATCATGATTGTCTTTAGCTCCATCCTCATCATTGTTATCCTCATCATCTTCATCGTCATCGTTATCATTATAATAATCATTATCTTTATTGTCATTTTCATATTTTTCTTCTTCTTAATGTTCTTGTTAAAAAGCATATGTGAGCTTGTAAAGTTTGATCTCTTGTTTCATTGTCCATTTTTCCAAAAAACATTTAGCTTTCCTCCAATAAAGTTTGATCTCTTGAAACGGATTCTCCTCCAAACCATTTAACTTTCCTCTCCTTATCCTTTTATTTTCTTCCTCAAGGTGAATGCTTTTAACATTACTTTGTTGATTTTACTTCCTTAGAACTTCAAATGGATTCAACACAAATTTATAATATTTTGCTACTTTGTATACAATTTTGCATTGCCTCAAAAAAGAGAACTAACTGTCATTACTAATTTTGCGTTGCCTAAAAAAAGTTCTTTTATTTCAAATCATTAAGAACCTTATTCTCCTTCAATGAGTTCCTCTAGCTCTACCTCTATAAATTTCATGTCAAAGACTTATCTTAAAGTCCATATTCAAAGTGGAATAATTTCAGTAATCTATCATGCTTACAAATACTTGGTATTTTTTCTTTCAAAGGAAAACTTTTATCTTTCATTTGCTCGATTATCATCTCGCTTCCAAATGGATCAAATATTTACACTTAATTTTTTCAAACACTAGAGAATTTTTTTTCCTTCCCACATACAATAGTTATGACTCAATTCAAGTGCAAATAGAATATCTGAGATATATTTTGTAGCTAAAGGAACACCAAAAGACACAACTCATTTACCTTCTACTACTACGTGTTTTTTGTTGCCTACAATGACGGTGGACATGCATGTCTTGTCTAGTTTTGAAATTGCTAGCATTATGAGTCATGTGGTTTGTGCATATTAAGGAAATAATAATTATAAAATTATATGCAATTATTGTATGCAATATTTGACGATATTGTACCCAATTATATGCAATTAATTTAATAATTATAGAATCTCATGATTAGTATCCTACC
>Ga0123342_1008693_pt1 | contig 12608 bp, 13 predicted proteins | sample Turbeawhitnodule_FD_89960 | JGI IMG/M metagenome (GOLD analysis project Ga0123342, IMG submission 89960) | Root nodule microbial communities of legume samples collected from Mexico - Turtle bean Mexico white nodule | ecosystem: Host-associated > Plants > Roots > Nodule | place: Mexico: Nepantla...
GGTTCAATTGACAAGAAATGGACTTCCATATGAGTTTTGGTGTGGTGGCTCAAGTTTTGGTGAGTTCTTGAATCAAAGAACATTGATCCAATTCTAGAAAAGTGCCTATTCCCTTTCCAACTCAAGTTGATTCCATAAAATATCAAAGAATCATCTACATCTTGCTATTGGAATCATATCAAGGAGCCACCATCTACCTTCAAAGTCAACGGCGACTGATTCAACCGACGAGAACATTTGGCGTCCACCGTGGGGCCTGATAAAATTAGGTCTCATTCACAATCGTGTTGAGAGCCATCAGCGACATGAGAAATACGAGGCAAGGTGCATCTACACTAGAAGGAGGAGACAACCTCTCCATGCAACAACTCATGGAGACCATTCTCGCTCTCCAATAGGCTTTAGCAGCGTCCAAGGCTGATCAGGACAGAATTCTGGTTGAGGTTCAAGCCAAATAGGCAGCTAGCCAGAATCGTTACCAGAATGACTTGGCAGCGCCGCATGCAAACAATGAGGAACTGCGTAGAGCCAACGAAGAACTGCGCAGAGATTTGCAACGCATGGGTGAGCATACAATTGAGGAGTGAACCCCACCCATACCAGTTAGGGTTCGCCCCATGCCGTTCTCACAAGCAATCATGGACACTGTGATACCAGCCACCTTCAGAAGTCCAAAGATCGCCTTCACAGGTGTAGAGTACCCAGAAGCCCATATCACGGCTTTCCACACCTAGATGATGGTGTCAGGAGGCACCGACGCCATGCACTGTCAGTTTTTTATAAGTACGTTTTCAAGCACAGCGTTGGACTAGTTCATCAGTCTCCCTAATGGACACATCACCTCTTTCGACCAGTTCTCAACATTATTCAGGGAACAATACATTATCAATCAGGCTCCCCCTCTTGTCTCTTACGATCTCTTTGACATAAAGTAGTACCAGGGAGAGCCTTTGAAGGATTTCTTGAACAGGTTCGGGGCATTGATGGTGAAGCTGCACACCGAAGATGAAGATATGAAGGTACACGCCTTCAGCCGAGGGGTGCTGCCAAGATCTTTCAGTGATTCACTAATAAGGTGCCACCCAAAGATGTTCAATGAGATCCGCCACAGAGTCGTCGCCCACATCGTTGCAGAGGAAGAGGTCACAGAGATGCACAGAAGCATCGGCCTAGTCCGACCTCGGGGAACTGTTCGTCCTCAGCCCTTAAGGGTACATGAGGTCGCGACAGAGAAGAAAACCCCGGGGAAACAACTCCATATGACGAAAAGAAGCCTCAAACCAGGGCACGTGCGAAGGAGAACACCTCCACCAGGAACAATTTTCGAATGATCCTCAAAGAGCTGATTGTCATACCTAACGTGTTAGACAGGCTGAAGTCTCCACCGAAGATTGACAAGAGGCTAGGGCCCAGCAAGGACACTTGTGTTAGAATATATGGCCTTAAACGAGAGGTTGTTTCTGTGAAACAATCGGTTGTTTATACCAGTAAAAACTAAAAAAAGAATGTAAATGAGTTTAAGGGTAAGAGAAAGATACACCAATAGTTTATACTGGTTCACTCTTAAACCAAGAGCTACATCCAATCCCCAGAAAACCACTGGGTAATCCACTAAGTAATCAAACCAGATTACAACACACAATCCACCAAAGCAGTGTGACCTTGAACCCTTCAAGAAATACACTCACTATGGATATTCACACACCAAGAGTATTGATCTTGACCACCTCAAGAGCACACAACACTTCTTGGCAACACAACACCAGAAATACAAAAGGTTGAGAACAGATTACACTTGTTTACAGAACAATCTGAAATCAATACCAATGCAATCCTATTCCACTCTCTTAGAAAATCCAAAGCTTTGATGTGAATGTTCAAATCTTGAATCAACTCTTCACAACTGAAAAAACTCAAATCTGTTTTTCTTACCTATTTGAAAACATAAACAAACTATTTATATTTTCCAAAGATTGGTCAAAGCATTTAATGAAGGAGCGTATTCAGTTGGAAATCATTTAAAGCACATTCAACCACCTAAACAAAATTTTGTTAGGATTTTCAAAGAAACAATTGGTTGAAACCATGAAACAACCAATTGTTTGGTTTGGCAGTTAAGTCAACCAAACTTAAACAGTTTTCAACCTTTTCAAAAACTCCTAAGAGTAAAACAACTGGTTGATTCGACAAAACAACAGGTTGTTTTTCACTTAGTTTGAAAAACACTTTATTTTAAAAAAGGATTTAAAACACATTAGCTTTAGATTCAACAAAGGAGTGGATCACATATAAAACTACCTAGATCCCTCCCAAAACACAGCAACAACATAACCTTGCATCAAGCACAAAGGATTTGGATTCTTCAAAGCATAAATTTGAATTCTTCAAAGCACTTGATCAACAACTTGGTGCGAGTTCCACTAAGCCTTTGGACACGGGTTGCACAACTGTTTGGCGTTGGGCTTCAAGTTAGATGAACTGGTAAGGAATGGTTTCTTGAAAGAATACCTACAAGAACCGTAGGGGGTCCCAATGTCAGCAGCCCCAGCAGGAGATCAGGGGCACGAGGTGCCCATCCACGGAGAGATCAACACTAGCTCTGGAGGATTCTCAGGAGGAGGGTGCACTGCCTCCCAGTGCAAGAAATATGTCAGAGGAGTGATGACAGTAGAAGCACAGAAGTCTGACCAAACACCCGAGCCCGACCTCGTCTTCACCAAGACCGACTTGCAGGATGTGGTCCCACATGACAATGACCCGGTGGTAATCTCAATGGTCGCGGTGTACCATCGTCGACCAGGGAAGCTCGGCCGATGTGATGTTTTGGTCGACCTTCAACAAACTGTAACTGTCTCCTGACCAGTTGAGTCCTTACGATGGTTGTTTGTATGGTTTTGCTGGAGACTAGGTAAAAGTGTGTGGACACGTAGATTTGAGGACAACCTTCACTGACGAGACGACTTCCCGTACTGCGAACATCAAGTACCTAGGCCAAGAAGCACAAGACCAGATTGTCGAGGTCATAGCACGGCACCTGGATGCCTTCGCATGGTCTGCCTCAAACATGCCTGGCATCGACCCCAATTTCCTGTGTCATCACCTCACCATGGACCCACAAAACAGCAAGGTCTGCCAGAGAAGGAGAAAGTTGACAAACTTTGCTGACCAACACAAAGTTATCAATTGTTCATCAGACTGCCAAATAATTACAAGAGAAATCATCACGAGTGAGCATCCATTAGTTGCCCATCCACGACCCTTTTCGCCAGCCCAGTTTGGGAGAGATCCACCCCAGGATTCACACAGGCAACCTGGGCCATGGCGTCTTCGAACCCAACGGCATAGGCCTCATCGTTGGTAAGCTCTTCTTTGGTCTGTTGGAAGAGCTCATCCTTACGAGCTAACTCCTCCCTTAGTTTTCCAAGTTGCTCCTCTAGTTGCGATGATTTCTCCTTAAATTCCTCCTCAAGCTTGGCAGAGTTTTCCTTTGACTGGACCACTTCCTCTTTCAAGCCAATCACCTCAGTCTGAAGATCCAAGGCTTTGGCATGAGCCCCCAAAGCTTCCTGGGACTTCTCGAAAAGGAGTTTCTTAAATGCTAGCTCAGATTTGCGAAGATCCGACGCCTCCAAGTAAAGGGCGGTCTCGTGGTGTTTGAGCTCCTTGATTTGAAGGGCGTCTTAGCTACCTAGGTGAGGCTGGATGCAACGAGAAAGTCCCCAAAGCACTTCGATGCATGCTCTAGTAGGGGGTCCTCCTCCATGTTTTCTATCCTCTACTGATCTTGGAAGGACTGAAGTGCCCGCTGGAGGAAGGCCGGCAAGGCAGCAGGAAGCGCACCATGATTGCCCCCAAAGACACTCTCCCCCTACCTTCTTCTACCACAAGGTCGCGAGGGGAAGAGGCACTAGGAGGGTGCTCCCTGAAAGATGGGGCGCGATCATCTGAGCTTGAAGACGAGGCCTGAGCAGGTGTCCTCGTCTTCAAAGGCAGCGGCTTCAGCTATCCCCTTCTGCCTTTTGTCTACGGGGGCCGGGGTAGAAGGGCCTGGAGTAGAAGTGACAGGGGCTGAGGCATCAGCGACAGAGGGGCCATGAGCAACCCTGAGTTGAAGGGCTACAACAGCAAATTGTCTCCTCTTCTCAGCATTGAGCACCGTCTCTGCATAAGAAGACAATAACACATAAGAACCAGCAAATCACACAAGTAAAGAAACGCGTAAGCAAAGGCAGGGGGAAAGTGGATACCGATGTTGTGCCTTGTATAGAAGGTGTCTTGTATAACTGAGCTTGATGACAAAAGTTTGAGCCTTGCGTAAGTTGTGCCTTGTATGACTGAGTTTGTTAAAATCCATTATTCGTTTAGTTTTGTGTAGAAGAAACAAAGGAAAAATGAAGATAAAAGTTGGTTTCATATATTTTTGTAAATAAATATACTAATCTTAATATAATATTTAGTTTGAGAGAAACTTTAACAAATGAATGAAGTAGAAGGATGGCAATATGACACAAGTGTTAAGACTAAAACAACTTTGTGAATATTTTTTTATTATTGCTACTTAGAAATGCTATGTTTGTTCAAGATCATTATTTCTTATGGCCAAACTAAGTCAATTCCTTGCACGGGGTTATCTAGAACCATAAACTATCATAATCAATTTCTTGCATCATAATAACTTATTTATGTATTAAGATGGAATAGTTCAAGCCATATGCTCAACTCCATTCCTGGCAGTTGACATATATGGTTGATTTGATAGGATTTAGATACATGACATTGCCTTTCGGTCTCATTCATGCTCCAAAGGCATCAACAATCATTCCTCACCATTAAGCATTAAGCATACTATAAAACCAATAGAACTTGAATCTCTAATAAAAAATGCATTCATAAACAAAAGTAACTTAAGAAATATCACATTGCTTTTCAATCCCAACAGGATAAGTTTAACAACTCATAACTTACAATGAGGCACAAGAAGGAAATTTAAGAACAACAAACATGGATTCCTGGATGTTGTTGGTCAACTTAGGATTTTTATATCCTCTCCTTCTGAGTTTATCTTTGTTTCATCCTTGAGGTTTGGTCTTATGACCTTAATTGACTCTATAATTCAACCTCTTCTAAGCTTAGGTACTTTGAACCCTTGATATGAGCTCTGAGCCTTTTATTAGCCCTTGATGCTTTAGAATGAGGCACAAAGGCCTCTATTTATAGATTTTAGTGAGGGGTTTTAGCAGATTCAACTTCTGCTTTGCGCAAGTCGATCCGCTCAGTATATTGGCTTTCTTCATGTTGAAGAGATTTTTTTGGCATCAAGCCCTTTTCTGGGCTTCCTTAGACTTAGATATGTAGAGATTAGGTAGGGATTCACTTCAACCTGAGTCCAGTGCAATCCTTTCTTAACCTTGAAGTCTTCTTGGGATTAGGATTGGCTTTAAGCCAAGCCTAAGAGAATCTCAAACCTCGTTCTTAGGTTTAGGTTGGCTCCAAACCTTCCCTAAGCGAAGATGAACTTTCTTTATGGTGAATGACTCTATTTTCTCAACCCATTTTAATTCTCTATAATTTTTACCAATGTTCATAATTCTTGAAGGACCAAATAAATCAATGTGAAGCAGCTCAAGAGGTCTTGATGTTAAAACAAAATTTTTCAGTTTGAAAGAATTTTTAACTTGTTTTCCCTTTAGGCATGCTTCACATATATGGTCCTTTTCAAACTTGATTCTTGGTAGACCATCAACAAGATTTTTTGAAATTACCTTATTTAAATGATGCATGTGAATATGAGTTATCCTTCTATGCCACAACCAATATTCCTCATGTTTGGTTAAAAGACAATCAATATCAGATGTAAAATCAAATATATCAAGCAAATAAACATTGTTAAACCTTTTACCAACCAGCTTAACATTCTGTGAATTTGGCATGCATATCACATAACAATTTGATTTAAATGTAACCTGATAACCCTTGTCACACAATTGGCTTATGCTTAAAAGGTTGTGTTTTAGCCCTTCCACACACAACACTCCTTTGACAAGAAACATGTTTTAATCATCTATTGTGCCTCTGCCAAGGATTCTCCCTCGGTTATTGTCACCATATGTAACATAGCCTTTATGCTTGAGGTGTAGATCCACAAATTTATTCTTGTCCCTAATCATGTGCTTTGAGTAGCCATTGTGCAAATACCATACATGTTTTCTGGCTGTCAAAGATTCCTGCAAAACAATTTAAGGAACAAGTTTTGGTCCCTTTATTAATTTGGTCATCGATTCAGAACTTGACCTCGGACATCAGGCACTAATGTATGGTAAGGGGAGGGGGTCGCGTAAGGTGGGCCCCAGACGCACTTACCAGAAGGTTGGTTAGTCTTTGACAGTACGACCCTAAGCCTGATGTCGGAGATCGATCTCGGACCTCATCAGTAGAGGGATAAGATCGGACGTCGGCCATCAGGATGAAGTGAAAGCCCTGAAAGGTGGGCCCTAGAAATTCGTTAAGATAACAGTTAAAAACAAGAGATGTATGGGAAGCCTAAGGCATGAGGGATCCAAGCATGTGGGATGTATGACGCATGAAGGCGCAACATCATGGATAATCCTAGGAGGCGTAATGGCCCAGTAGAACTAGGGTTTCCATGAAAGTTGCATGCATGGCACGTGGATACTTAGGGCACCCGTGAAACAGATGGCGCTAGATGTGAGGTGCACCAAGTTGGGACTTAGGCAGCCACTCTGATTATTCGTTCCACTCTAGTTAAGGAAGTTTATGTGCCAGATATGCTAAGATTACACAATAGCGGCACAGGGACGCTTCCCAAGGAACCCTAGACAGTGGTAACATAACAAAGGTAAACCTTAGTTTCAATCTATATAAAGGGTGCTAAGAACCCTAGTAAGGTACGCACCTTTGGAGATTAAAGCTATTTAATACACTTTATGTTCTTTGCCCTCATACTGACTTGAGCGTCGGAGTGCAAACAGCCGCTAGGGCGCCCCTTTGTCTTTGCAGGTGAGAGGCTTCTTGACCAAGAAGGCACGATTCTCAAGCGAGATTGAAGGGCCAAAATAGCTGTTGGAGTCAACCGGCGAAGCGAGTCAACCGGTCAGAACATTTGGCGCCCACCGTGGGGCCCGTTAAAACAAGGTCCCACTCACAATCACGTTAGGAGTCTTAACAAACAATATGAGGAGTACGAGACGAGCGGCAGCTAGATCTGAGGGGACGCACCCCCCGAAGGCGATAATGTAACCACAGAGCAGGTCCTGGACACGATGCGTGCTCTCCAAGCAGAAGTAGCAACTTCTCGAGCAGACAACGCAGAATTGTGTATAGCCAATGAGGAATTACGAAGGGGCTTACAACATGTAAGGGAACAAGTGGCAGACGAGCATGCACCACCGGTACCACTCAGGGCACGTCCTATGCTGTTTTCGCGAGCAATCATGAATGTTGTGTTGCCTACGACGTCTCTAGGTCCGAAAGTCTCCTTCACAGGGGTAGAGGACCCGGAGGCCCACCTTACGGCATTCCACACCCAGATGATGCTCACCCGGGGATCTGACGCCATCTACTGTAAGATGTTGATGAGCACCCTATCGGGCACAGCGCTAGAATGGTTCATTAGCCTCCCCGACGGACACATCACTAGTTTTGATCAGTTTGCCACACTGTTTAGGGAACATTACCTTGTCAACAAAGCCCCCACCCGACTCTCCTACGACGTTTTTTATGTCAAACAGTACCAGGGGGAATCCATGAAGGATTACCTGAACAGATTTGCAATTCAAGTGGTCTGCCTAAAGCCCACCGATGAGGCCATGATTGTTCATGCCTTTGTTAAGGGAATGCTACCTGGGCCCTTTAGCGAATCATTGCTAAGGGTATACCCGAGGACGTTCGCAGAGATTCGACGCCGAGCGTTAGCACACATCACTGCAGATGATCGTGTGACGCAGAAGCAAGGCCTCGTGGACCCTGTTCGGCCACGGGCAACCACCCGACACCCGCCTATGAGAGTTCACAAAGCAACAGCAGAGAAGAAGGGGGCGGAGAAACCCTACGAACAGACCCCGAGTAAGGCACGCCCAAGACAAGATCCTCCCCCAAAGCATAACTTCCGGGTGGAGCTCAAGGAATTGATCGGCATCCCCAACATAGTGGCAAGGTTGAACGTACCAGCAAAGACTGATAGAAAGATGGGGCCCAACAAGAACGCTTGGTGCGAATTCCATCAGGCGAATGGCCACCACATACGAAATTGTCTGGCCTTGGCACATCAATTAGACGAGTTAGTAAAAAGCGGATTCCTAAAGGACTACCTACAAGAAGAAATGAACGATCAAACATTGGTGGCTACGGGAGCATATCAGGGGCACGAGGTTCCTATTCACGGAGAGGTAAACGCTATCTCAGGAGGTTTCCCAAGAGAGGAATATGCGTCACAGGAAACAACAGAGGCACGGCAGACAGATCTCGCTCCCGACGTCGACCTCACCTTCACACAAGCCGATCTCCAAGGTGTCGTACCATATGATAACGACCCGGTGGCAATTTCTCTAATCGCCGCCAAGAGGAGGGTACGCCATGTCCTCGTAGATCAAGGAAGTTCGGTCAATGTTATGTTCTTAACAACCTTCAATCGTCTACAGTTGTCCGCGGACCAATTGAAACCCTACGCCAGACGTTTGTACGGGTTTGCCGGGAACGAGGTAAAGGTCCATGGGTACTTTGAACTAAGTACCACATTCACGGACAACTTGTCTTCGCACACTACTAAAGTCAGGTACCTTGTTGTCGATGCACCCTTAGCTTACAACATACTACTGGGAAGGTCGTCGTTAAACAAGTTGAAGGCAGTTCCCTCAACAAGACACATCGCGTCCGATCTGGGAGAAGCTAAGAGGAGTTACGAAAACAGCCTAAAGACAAGGGAAGGAATATTCTCTGTCACGTCCGGACCACCGAGGGAAGATGGAGTGACCAGAGAAGAAATTGTCCGGGAAAATCGACCTGAGCCTGCCGGAGGGGTGGTAGAAAGGGAGATCGGGGGAAGATGTTTAAACTTGGGCAATCTCTCAGCAAAGAGTTACGAGACCAAATCTCTGAAGTCATAGCAAGACACCTCGATGCCTTTGCATGGTTCGCCGCTGACATGCCCGGCATTGATCCTGATTTCCTGTGTCATCACCTCACCATGGACCCTAGCGTCCGGCCTATCCGCCAAAGAAGGCAAAAGTTCAACAAAGAGAAGCGATAAGTCATTCGAGAAGAGATAGCGAAATTGTTGAAAGTTGGCCACATCAGGGAAATCCAGTACCCAAAATGACTGGCCAACGTGGTGCTAGTAAAGAAAGCAAATGGGAAGTGGAGAATGTGTGTCGACTTCATGGATCTTAACAAAGCCTGCCCAAAGGATTCCTACCCATTGTCCAGTATCGATGCCCTAGTAGACAGTGCATCCGGGTGCAGATTGCTCAACTTCCTGGACGCCTTCTCCAGCTACAACCAGATCATGATGCATCCCAGGGACGAGTGCAAGACCGCGTTTATGACCGAGTCATCCTGCTACTGCTATAGAGCCATGCCTTTTGGGCTAAAGAACGCATGGGCCACCTACCAACGGCTAATGGACAGGGTACTGGCTCCGATATTGGGACGGAAGGTCCAACGTATGTGGATGACATGGTGGTCACCACCCAACAAAAGGAACAACATGCAACCGACTTGGAAGAGTTATTCACTACGATAGCAAAGTACAGGTTAAAATTGAACCCGAAGAAATGCATGTTTGGGGTACAGGCAGGGAAATTCCTAGGTTTCTTACTCACTGAGCGAGGAATCGAGGCAAACCCCGAGAAGTGTGCTGCCATAATAAATATGAGAAGCCCAATCGCGGTGAAAGAAGTACAACAGCTAACAGGGCGCATGGTTGCTCTGTCCAGGTTCGTGTCGGCCGGAGGAGACAAGGGTCATCCTTATTTCCAGTGCCTGAGAAGGAACAACGAGTTCGTTTGGACCCACGAATGTGAGGAGGCTTTCGAAAATTTGAAGAAATATCTAGCCAGCCCGCCGGTATCGTGCAGACCCGAGCTAGGTACCCCACTCCGTTTGTACTTCGCAGTCACAGAAAGAGTTATTAGCTCGGTCCTGTTACAGGAGCAAGATCAGGTACAAAGGCCAATCTACTTCGTTAGTAAGGTGTTGCAGGGACCCGGAATAAGGTACCAGGCCCTGGAAAAAGTGGCCTTAGCCGTAGTAATTTCATCCAGGAGGCTCCGCCATTATTTTCAAAGTTTCACCGTCATGGTAATGACGGACCTTCCAATCCGCAAAGTCTTACAGAAACCTGATGTGGTGGGAAGAATGGCACGATGGGCGGTAGAACTATTTGAGTTTGACATACATTATGAACCCAGAGGCCCCATTAAGGGCCAAATCTATGTTGACTTCGTAGTGGAACTCTCCTCAGCAGCCACCCATCAAGAAGGGGCCAATTTCAAGTGGGTACTCTCGGTAGATGGTTCGTCAAATCAACAAGGGAGTGGAGCATGTGTTATTTTGGAAGGTCCAGAGGGATTGTTAATCGAGCAGGCTCTCCGTTTCGCTTTCAAAGCCAGTAATAACCAAGCAGAGTACGAGGCCCTGATCGCAGGAATGCTGCTAGCAAAGGAAATGGGAGCGAGGGGATTGTTGGCGAAAAGTGATTCTTTGTTAGTCACAAGACAGGCCACGGGGGAGTACCAAGCTAAGGATCCTCAGATGGCCGCATACTTGGAATACGTCCAGGTGCTAAAAGAATCATTCGATGTGTTTAAGCTAGTCCATGTACCCAGAGAGCAAAATGCCTGAGCTGACTTGCTTGCCAAACTCGCCAGTTCGGGCAAGGGGGGGCGATAGAGGACGGTGATTCAGGAAACCCTGAAGACACCTCGAACAACCACGGACAAAATGGTCGAAGTCCAGAGTGTAGAAACCCTTGAAGGGATAAGGAGGAGACACCGAGTAGGTACTCGGTTGTTGGAATGGTAATACCACAGGTTTATCACGTCGAAGAATGGGAAACTTGGATGACAGCGTACCAGTGTTACTTGGCTGACGGAATACTCCCACTAGATCCCGCAGAAGCCCGAAAGGTGAAGAAAAATTCAAGTAAGTACACCCTAATCGATGGAAAGTTATTCAGGCACGGGTTCACCCATCTCATACTGGTATGTGTAAACGATGACCAGTGCACACGCATCATGGCAGAGCTACACAAAGGGATATGCGGTAGCCACATCGGCGACCGATCTCTCTCATCCAAAGCCCTCCGTGCAGGTTATTACTAGCCGACCATGAGGGAAGACTGCACAAGATACGCCCAACGATGCAAATAGTGCCAACAACATGCTGATTAGCACAACGCGCCCCAAGAAGAGTTGAGATCAGTATACAGCCCGTGGCCATTCCATACGTGGGGAATCGATATCTTGGGGCAGATGAAGTACCTCGTGGTTATCATAGAGTACTTCACGAAGTGGATTGAAGCGGAGCCAATTGCACAGATCACGGCCCACAAAGTCCAGCACTTTGTGTGGAAGAACATAGTGTGCCGATTTAGGATCCCGAAGAGGTTAGTATCTGATAATGGTACCCAGTTTGCAAGCTAGTAGTTGGGTAAGTTATGCACGGAATTGGGAATAAAGCAAGTGTTTGCATCGGTAGAGCATCCCCAGACAAACGGACAGGTCGAGTCAGCCAACCGAGTTCTGCTCAGAGGTCTGAAAAGAAGATTGGACAAAGCCAAAGGGACCTGGGCAGACGAAGTTCATAGAGTTGTCTGGGCCTATCACACCACCCCTCAATCCACCACCAGGGAAACACCATTCAATTTGGTATACGGTACGGACGCTATGATCCCAGTAGAAATCTAGGAGAACTCACCACGTTTCCAGAACTTCGTAGTTGAAGAATCAAACGAAGGGAGGAAGGTGAACTTGGACCTACTGGACGAGGTAAGGGAAGAAGCAAAGATCAAAGCCGAAGCTTTGAAAAGAAGGGTGGAGTACAAGTACAGCTCCAAGTTGAGACCTCGACAATTCCAGGTCGCCGACCTGGTAATGAGGAAGGCTCACCCGTACCAATTGGAGATCAAGTTATCCCCCAAGTGGACCGGTCCTTTTAGAGTAATTAAGGCCCTCAAAAATGGGGCGTATAGGCTCGAAACGTTAGAAGGTGGTGCAATTCCCCGCATATGGAATGCAACCAACCTGAAATTTTACTTTAGTTAAACTTTGCATTTGTACGCGCATATGGGGACACTCTTTTTCCCTTGAAAGGGGTTTTTTAACGAGGTCACCCGAATAAAAGTTATTCTGTTAAAGTACATTGAGAAATAAATGAACCTCTCCCTTGTAGTGATAAGGTAAAGAGCGGAAGTAATATGGTTCCCCGAGTGGACCTCCCTCTTACGTGAGTTCACCAAGTCCGAGAATAGTATTGATGTGATTCCACTAGCCATATAGAGAATGATTCTTGACATTCTTAGGAATCACCTTGAGCTGGACATTATAGAGGCACTTTTTCTTAGAGTTGGATCATTGTTCTAAGACAAGAACTCA
>Ga0123342_1008694_pt1 | contig 12607 bp, 6 predicted proteins | sample Turbeawhitnodule_FD_89960 | JGI IMG/M metagenome (GOLD analysis project Ga0123342, IMG submission 89960) | Root nodule microbial communities of legume samples collected from Mexico - Turtle bean Mexico white nodule | ecosystem: Host-associated > Plants > Roots > Nodule | place: Mexico: Nepantla...
AATTGTATACTCTTTAACTTCTCATTTTAATGTTATTAAGAGAAATTGTTTTTGAAGAATAAAAAAATACTAAAGAAAGAGAAATAAAAAATGCGGATACACACTACTCTTTAACTGTATACTGTTTAACTTCTCATTTTAATGTTATTAAGAGAAATTTTTTTTGAAAAATAAAAAAATAATACTAAAGAAATATAAATAAAAAATGCGGATACACAGGCAACACGTGCCTATGTTCCCGCTAGTAATACATAAAGAGGATATATCTCTTTTATATACACAATTTTTATAATTTTATTTTTTAAATTCGAATAAAATTTTACAATAAAAAAAAATATAATAAAATTAAAAAATCTTTATTTTTAAAATTCTTTTTAATAAAAATATTTCCATAATTTAATAATATATTTTCATTTCAATAATTATTATTTATAATAATATATCATCTCTTCATAACCATTTGTTATGTACACAATTTTCTTTCTAAGTTTATTATGAAGAAATAACAATTAGTTTAATATATCACTTTAGTAACTTCATTTTCTAAATTTTATATTTAAAATAATAACAGTTATTCATTTAATAAATTTTCATATCAATTTAATAACTTATTATTCTCTTAAAATTGTGAGTTACAAACATTTTTTAAATAACATGTTCAAATTCCCATTTTCTTTTCTCCCTTCTTTTTTGTTTTTATAAACACAAACTTTCATTCTCACTATTTTCCTTTTTTCTTTTCTTCATATACACATCCTCATTCTCATGTTTTGATTAATCCCTGAAAAACTATTTTTTATTGAATGTAAATCTTTTTTTTTCTGATTTTGTTTTAATTCTTTCATCTTATTTACATGCATTATATTTTTTATATAATAAGTTAGAATATTATAGTATATATTTATAATAATATTTAGAAAATATGAATACATATGTTTATAATAAAATTAGTTCCGCTGATAATAATAATATTTTTTTTATCAATATTTAAACTATTTATCCTTTAATAAATAAAAAATAATTTATTTATCCTTTAATCAATAAAAAATAGTTTATTTATTTAATAAAATAAATAGGTGAAGAACTTTTCTTTAGTTTAAAATAACTAAATAACTTAGTTTTTTTTAAAATAATGACTATATATATAAAATAATAATAATTTATCTTTTAATATATATAGTTTACCTCTTTAGTAAACAAAAAATAATTTATCTATTTATTTATATATTTAATAAAATAAATATTGAATAATTTTTCTTTATTCAAAAATAAATAAATTATTTTTCCTTTTAAAAGTAACGACTATAGAATTTTTAATATTATTATTGTAAAAAATTATATGTTATATTATATTATTTTTCTATTTTTTAATTAATTATTTCTAAAAATGATAAATTATATATTTTAATATAATAAAAATGTGAATACAAATGCGTGGCACTAATGTGTTTTTCTCGTTAAATCATAAAATGATTTAAGTTACGTTTCCTTCTCTCTTTACCCTGAAAAAAAAGGTAAATGTTAGATAAGTAGATAATTTGTTCTTCTCTCCAATAAAATTTTGAAATTATTCTTATATGAAAGAGGATGAGAGAACTTCTACCTCCTTAACTATGATTTGATCGATTGGTGTACACTCTTTCTTGCATTTCTCATATTAGTTTTGCTTAATCTCCTTTCACCTATTATTTCCCTAAATTTTAAATTTATTTTTGTATAAAAGAGGATGAGAGAACTTCTACCTCCTGAACTATGGCTTGATCGATCGATTTACACTCTTCATCGCATTTTTCATATTAGTTTTGCTTAATCTCCTTTCACCTGTTATCACTTCCCTATTCTAGTCAAGTTCTCCTTTTTTTCGTAGGCTCTCGGTCGGGAGGACACATGCAAAAGGTACTTTGACGTTCGAGTAAACATTCGATATTCAATGTTTGGTGTAATTAATGCGTGATAATAACATACATTTTTTTTGGAAAGTTGTGACTATTTATATGTTTATAATGAACCCGTTATTATTGGACCGAATTAACGTTTGGATCGTGATTAAGGATGTATTATCAAATTTTTTTCATACATTTAAATTTGTTAATCTCCTTTTGATCTTAATGCATTTTGAACATGTTGCTCGACCAGAATCGAGGCTTCTAAGCCTTGTCCGGTTCCAATCGATAAAAAAAACTTTACCCAAAATTAATCTAGTTTTTTCTTTCCTTATGTATAAATGTTAAAGATATTTTACATTTACAAAAAATTTAATTTTATTTAAACTCAGTTAATGATTAAATTAATTGAATATAGTTTTGTTCTTTAGTAACTTTTAAGTATATTTGTTAAAGAAAAATTTAATGTTAATATGCAATTATCTTAAAAGAACCATTAAGAATTTTAAATTTATAAAATAGAACAAAAAATAAAAAATTTCTTTAGAGAACAATTACATACTAATAATAATAATAATTAATAAAATTAATAATTAATATTAATAATAATTATAAAAAGTCATTAATTCCTAGGTGGAAAATAATGTTGACATGGAAATTTGAGTGTTATGAAAGTCAAATTCCTTAGATCTAAGTATAAGAAAATTCTTATTTTTCATCATTCTTTGATTTGGTCGGGATAATGGACTTATATAATATCATCCTTGAAAATATTACTTGGATAGTGAGATCTGATGTTGTTATTAATTTCTAGAATAACCTATGGTGCTCTTTTATATGTATATCTCTTATTTGGGATATGATGTTGTTATTAATTTCTAGAATAACCTATGGTGCTCTTTTATATGTATATCTCTTATTTGGGATCCTTCAATTAACAAAATAAACTTTTTGCTAATGTCGCACATGCTTGGACTGATTGTTCTTGGTTAGTTTCTTATTCCTTATCTGTCTTGTCTGGAATTCAGAATTTGAATAATGTGATCATTTCTGGTGGAAGGAACGTCCCCAATTGGATGCCATAGGATTCAATTATTCTTAATGAGAAAATTGATAATTCTTTTTTGTCTCATATTGGGGTCTCATGTGATTGGTGAACTTATATTTGGTCTTCTACTATTTTGCCAGTCGGTTCTTTGAAAATTTTACAAAATAGATTGCCCATTGATATAGAGGAGTAGCATGTAGGTGTGAATCTTTGTTCTATGTTCGTTATGTAATAATCATGAGGAGTCTCTTTCTCATCTTTTTTTTAGTGTCCTCTTGCTCGACAAGTTTGATCTTAACTTCTAGAGTTCTTTCCTATGGTGGTTTTTTCTTCTCCTGAGAATTTAATCCATTGTATTATAAGTCCTCGAAAAGTCCCTTACTAAAACTTATTAGACTTGTGGCTATTACTTTCTCAGTCTGGATGATTTGGAGGATGAGTAATCACCTCAGGTTTCACATAAAAAGTAGTATTCATATGGTTGTTATGACAATAAAGAGTTATGTTAGACTTTCTCAAAACGTTTCTAACAAATCCATAAACAATGACATCTTGTTCCTTTGACTATACTTATTAGATAAAATAAATGTTTGTCTTTCTATGAAATGATTGAGTTTAAAGCCTCACATGTCTTTAAAAGGATAAGTACTCTACTGATAAACTTGCCTCAATAGGTTTGCTTAACTTTGTTTGATATACTAATTTGTCCTCTAATGTTTATTAGACTTTTTCCATAACAATTATAATCTCCTTATATACCTTTTTTTACATTTTAAGAAATTTCTTTGTATGAATTTTGTCTAATTTTTTCATATTTATTCGTTTTTTTTATGGATTGTTTCGTGTGATGACAAATGATTATTGGAGTTTGGTAGATGTCTATTATGAATTTTTTTAAAAAAAACATACATATTAATATTAATATTAGTTTATCTTTTAATAATATATATATATATATATATATGTATATGAGAATTATTAAAAATCAAATATGTATTGAGTTGTGTTAACCATATCTGAAATTCTGTAAACCGATTATTGAGTCTATGTGAAGCAACGAAAGGAAGAAAAGAGAAGGTGAGGTTGGGGAAGTGTCCCAAGAAAATGTGGACTATTGTTCTTCATGGTATAAAATCTTAGCATGAAACAGTACCAAACGACACAACCTACATAAGTTTGAATGAGGAGGCACTGTGACGCTTCACCACCATGGACGTTCGGACAATGGGCAATCGTTACTTGGCCCAACTCACCCACACCTCCCTTGCACGTGCCGTCCATGCTCACATCCTCACCTCAGGTTTCAACCCATTCCCTCTCATCATCAACCGTCTCATCGATCATTACTGCAAATCCTCCAACATCCCTTATGCCCGCCACCTGTTCGACAAAATTTCCAAACCAGATATCGTCGCAACTACCACCCTGCTTTCCGCCTACTCTGCTGCTGGCAACATCAAACTCGCTCACCAACTCTTCAACGCCACCCCCTTGACAATTCGTGACACCGTCAGTTACAACGCCATGATCACTGCCTTTTCCCACAGTCACGATGGTTACGCCGCTCTCCAACTCTTCGTACAAATGAAAAGGCTCGGTTTTGTTCCCGACCCGTTTTCCTTCTCAAGCGTTCTTGGCGCCCTGTCTCTGATAGCTGACGAAGAGAGGCATTGTCAGCAGTTTCACTGTGAGGTTCTCAAGAGGGGTGTACTCTCTGGGCCTTCTGTTTTGAATGCTTTGATGAGTTGTTATGTTTCTTGCGCCTCTTCGCCTTTGGTGGACTCTTGTTTGGTGATGGCAGCTGCTAGGAAGCTCTTTGATGAGGCACCTCATGGTTTGAGGGATGAACCTTCTTGGACTACCATCATTGCTGGCTATGTCAGGAATGGTGATCTCGTTGCCGCTCGTGAGCTTCTTGATGGAATGACTGACCACATTGCCGTTGCTTGGAATGCCATGATTTCTGGCTATGTGCATAGGGGGCTTTATGAGGCGGCGTTTGACTTGTTAAGGAGAATGCATTCCTTGGGAATTCAGCTAGATGAGTACACTTACACCAGTGTAATTAGTGCTGCTTCTAATGCTGGGTTGTTCTATATTGGAAGACAGGTGCATGCTTACGTTCTAAGAACAGTGGTGCAGCCATCACAGCATTTTGTTTTATCTGTGAATAATGTTTTGATTACTTTCTACACTAGATGTGGTAAACTGGTTGAGGCGAAGCGGGTTTTTGATAAGATGCCTGTAAAAGATCTCGTTTCATGGAATGCGATTTTGTCTGGGTATGTCAATGCTCGGTGCGTCGAGGAAGCTAACTCAATTTTCAGGGAGATGCCGGAGAGAAGTCTGTTGACATGGACTGTGATGATATCAGGCTTAGCACAAAATGGGTTTGGAGAAGAAGGTTTGAAGCTATTCAACCAGATGAAGTTAGAGGGATTGGAACCATGTGATTATGCATATGCTGGAGCAATTGCCTCTTGTTCTGTTCTTGGATCATTAGACAATGGACAACAACTACACTCTCAGATAACACGATTAGGTCATGATTCAAGCCTCTCAGTTGGCAATGCATTGATTACAATGTATGCAAGGTGTGGTCTTGTTGAAGCCGCTGATACAGTGTTTTTCACAATGCCTTATGTGGATTCAGTATCCTGGAATGCCATGATTGCAGCTCTTGCACAACATGGGCACGGTGTCAAAGCCATTCAACTTTATGAACAGATGTTGAAGGAAAATATATTACCTGATCGGATAACTTTTCTCACAATTCTCTCTGCTTGTAGCCATGCAGGTTTGGTCAAAGAGGGACGCCATTATTTTGATACAATGCGTGCTCATTATGGTATAACCCCAGAAGAGGATCACTATTCTCGGTTGATTGATTTGTTATGTCGAGCTGGTATGTTCTCGGAAGCGAAGAATGTCACTGAATCAATGCCTTTTGAGCCCAGCGCACCAATTTGGGAGGCTCTTCTTTCTGGTTGTCGGATTCATGGAAACACGGAATTAGGTATTCAAGCTGCTGAAAAACTCTTAAAACTTATGCCACAGCAAGATGGAACCTACATTAGTCTTTCCAATATGTATGCCACTTTAGGTCAGTGGGATGAAGTTGCCAGGGTGAGGAAATTAATGAGGGAGCGAGGGGTTAAGAAGGAACCTGGGTGTAGTTGGATTGAGGTTGAAAACATGGTCCATGTCTTTTTGGTTGATGATGCTGTACACCCTGAGGTGCATGCCGTGTACAAATATCTGGAGCATCTGGTACATGAAATGAGGAAATTGGGTTATGTTCCTGATACGAAGTATGTATTACATGATATGGAATCTGAACAAAAGGAAAATGCTTTGTCTACTCATAGTGAAAAGCTTGCTGTTGTTTATGGAATTATGAAAATTCCTTTAGGAGCCACAATTCGGGTTTTCAAAAATTTGAGGATATGCGGGGACTGCCATAGTGCATTCAAATTTATCTCCAAAGTAGTAGATCGAGAGATAATTGTCAGAGATAGGAAGAGATTTCACCATTTTAGGAATGGTGAATGTTCTTGTGGCAACTATTGGTAGCAAGAGGTTCATATATGAAATGCAACCTAAAGCCTTTGCAATTGGGAATTAAGAATGGAGACTGGTATCATATCAGAATGCCCCAAAGTGATCTCAAAAGGGTTGATCACTGGTAATATGATTTTCTTATTACACTTTCCCCCCCTTTTTATGCCGTTTTAGTTTTGCTTTTGCTAAATTGATTCTTAATCTTTTTGTTACAATTTCAATGATACACCATGCTTTTCTGTCACTGCTTTTTACAGGACAATGCCATCGGGTTAAAAGGGTATTTCATGTTCTACACTATTTGTTCGCACTACAGAATGAAAATTTGTCTTATGCTAATCTAGTCCTCTTGCATGGAGACAAGGACGTTAGTGATGATTATTGAGCCATAACCACGGGAATAGAAGCCAGTAGCAATAGTGTTAGAAATCAGTTGATAACTGTTTATGATGCTGCTGTCACAAATTTCATGTGATCTAAGCTTTCGTTGTTACTACAGTTTCCCTTTTAACTTTTGCAGTTCTGCTTCAAGCTTTTGTTAGCTTTAGAAATTGCATCAGGTACTGCAATTCAATTTAGTGGTGTTGCACGCCATCTCGGTGACCATAGCTTTGGCAGGGTCAAAGGAGCAAATGAGGTGGTGTTCAGTTTAAATGCTCCAGCAGATGAACAGTGTTTCCAAAGCTATTTTGAAATGGAAAGAAGCAAAATCATGTACACTCTTATTGGCTTCAGGGCAGTGCTAATCAGTGTGCAAGAGAGCTCCGAGCAGAACACTCTCAAGTCTCAACCTTTAGCATTAGAGAAGCTGAAGTTAAGATATGGTACACATTGCTTGTGCTAATAAAAAGTGAGATTATAGTTCGTAGAATTTTCAATACACAGAAAAACTGAGAAACAAAAATTGAAGCATTATTTGTAGAGGAGGAGAAATACTTATACTATATTTGGAGAAACAACAATGGAGTCATTCTTAGTAGGGATGGAGAAGTATTTATACTAAACTATTGTTGTTGACAGTGAAGTTATAAAAGTATCAGGAACCTTTACAACCGAGAATCGTCTTCACTGTACACTAGTGTTTATTTTAGAGTGCTAGATCAATGGCTTAAAGGTTACAAATTTGGAAGAGTTATTTTGTTTATTTTCTATCACTTAAATTTTTTGTACACATTAAATAATAATACAATTCATATATTAATTTTCAAAAAAATTCCATGTCACCCGTTTATTTTATTTCATTTTATTGGAAGATGACAACCATTGTATAAAACAATCTGACATGGTTGATAGTTGTAGTTTAACAATTAAGTTAAACAATTAAATTAAAATGATTTCAATGGAGATTGTACAATGTAATGCTAGATGGCTAACATTAAAGAGAGATGATAGTATAAATAAGGTAAGATGATTTCAATCCAACGAATCCAATAGTAAATTCAATTGACACCGTATTCAAAACTTATTTGCAATAAAAAAAGGTTAGAAATAACAATGAAAATAAGATGGGGTGTTGGAAAAAATAAAGTAGAGATTATAAAATCACTCTTTCAATCCTCACACAATATCAAGCTTAACGAGACAAACATCAGTTGATGTATTCAATATCTTACTAGTTCCAACGTTTACTCGTGAGATGTTTATCTTCTACTGCTTGAATTAAGCAAACAAGAGATTGATTAAGACTAAGTGAATTAACCAAGAACTCCAAGAAAATAATTGAATTCTCAACAAACGTTAAAAAACAATTCTTTTGACAAAAACCAAATTTCAAAAAGACCAACACTACAACACAATATGCTACACATAAACCTCAAAATTCATTGCGAAATTACAAGAGAATCAACCTCAAGTAGTTTAGCTTTCATACGGAGGCAAAACGAAAGGATTACAACGAAGAAAGTAAAACACTAAGAAAACCCTAATGCTTTGTTTTTCTAAAGCCTTTGTCAAGCTCTGAAGCTTGATGATTTCTCCTTGAAGCTTGTATCTTTTTTATTGGTGTTTCTAATCCAAGGATCTTGAGAAAAAATCATGGTTCAGTTTCTGTTAAATGTTCCCAATTTTTCAGAATTCTCGGATTTTGTTTCCAGTTTTATCATGATTTTGTTTCTTCGTATTTTGCATAAGATTTTCTTCCAATTCTATTTTTTGAGATATTGTAGATTTTATTATCTTATTCTTCTCCTCATATTTCTTTTTATGTTTTGATTCAAAGAAACAATTTGAACTTTTGCATATTCAGCTCACTCGTAGAGGTAAACACTTCCTTTAGACCGTTTATCTTGAGAAATATTAGACCGTCTATTCTAAAAACATAAAATTAATACAAATAATGGTTAAAATCAAAATAAAATCAGTTAGATGAATCTTAATTAAAACAACGGATTTATCCATGATTACAATCTAGGAATATAGGATTAAAGCTATTAAGTTTGAATAAAATTATGCTCATGAAATACCCTCACACTTATCCTTTTTCACTCTTGGGCAAAACACTCTATAGACTCACAACAAATTAAAAGAATATAATGCAAACAAAAGACAAAAATAACAGTAGATCCTAAGAACACATAATAGAAAGCATGATATAATTTCAATAAATCAAAGAATCAAAACAACGTGAATAGAAATTCATGTATTTTAACACACAAACATGTAATTGAAATCATACTTTGAATCAAGAATGACAGAACTTTCACTAGACGCTCCCTAACCCTCAAGTGTTTAGGTTTGTATTTACACTCAACAGTCATGTAGATAAACACTACCATATGTTTAACAAGACTCTAATATTTGCAATAAGAATCAAGATGACTTCGTGATGTGAGTTGAGTTTAAGATTGCACATTTTAGAGGTTGCACTTTGGTTCATGATTTAGGGTTTAGGGTTTAGGTAAATGATGACCGAATAGTAAATGAAGAAAACAAGAACATAAGGAAGAATGATAAGAAAAGGTGCATTGGAAGATAACAAAAAGGAAAGATGTGATAGAGAAAGCTTATGAAGGAAGGATAGTGGTCACGCCACTTGGAAGAATGACTGGTTCCAAGATGAGTGGTGAAGAGTTGTCACTTAGAGCATGCTCTCACAAGATAAGACCCAAGAACTTTAGGAGAACAAAGCTCACTAAACAATCAAATAGGGTTTCTTTTTTATATTCAAATTCAAGGTGAAAATACAAGAGGCAAGACACCCTATTTATAGGAGAGAGTACCTTGGAAAACAAGAGAAAGGGAAGGAGAAAAGTGGGCAACTAGGTCAAGCTTCCTAGGTTAATGTCGCATCCTAGAAAGTCTTCTAGAAGGTAGGGTAAATGAGAGCTAAACCTAGGAGGTACATGAAGAGAAAGTGGGTTTGACACAAGCCTAAATTACTAAGTACACTTTACTCTAATGAAATTAAAAGTAATGAAAATAACTGATGCTCAGGTCCAATCATGTGGGCTCTGCTCTTGATAATCCTCTAAGGAATGATATGCTCTGATGCACTGGCTATGGATTGCTCCTGACATAGCCCTGGGTCTTCTGTCATGCTCCTGGTCATCCTTCTAGAGGGTTGGGCTAGCTTAGTGGTTGCTCTATCTCTCAGGGTTCCATCACTTCATAGAGCATGTAATGGGGCCAAGGTAGGGATGGCAAAGCGGGTCAGCCTGCCCCGCACTTGGCCCGCCCCGCAAAGTGAGTGAGAGCTAGACTTTCCGTCCCACCTCGCATAAGGGCTGGTCCGCGGGTTTGCAGACCAGCCCGCATTCAGTTTTTTTTTTTTAGAAATTAAATATTTTTTTTTTTACTTTTTCTCTTGAAAAATTGTCATAAAAAAAGACATTAGGATTAATACAACAATAAACATTAATTGAATGTTACATAATCCAAGTATCAACCTTTCAATATTCTTGACTTACCCACTACCTAACATATCCACTATTATTTATTCCAAATTACATGAAAAATATCATATATGTATTTTCATCCCCAAAACTAGATCAAAAAGGAGTCTTAAGGAAATTATAACTCCAATGACCCTTGTAATTTTCTACCCCAAAATGAAAAAGGAAGAAAACAAAACATTTACTCCACTGCTGCCAAAGTCAATTTTTTTTTTTTGTGGGCCAGCTTGCCCCGCCCCGCTGCTGCCCCGCGCGGGCCACGGGTTATGCGAGGTGGGCTAATGCGGGTTAACGAGTTGAAAATGTGAGCCCGTCCAACATTTTTTAACAGCAGACCGCGGGCTGGCCCGCCCCGCTTTGCCATCCCTAGGCCAAGGTAAAGGTACGTAAAATGGGGAAAAGAGGCTTAAAAAGTCATAGAAAATCTCATGCAGTAGACCATCTAATACTTTTCTCATCCAATAGACGATCTTCCCAGTGTATTTGCCAATCCACTCTTATGTTCTTTATTTGCTTTTCTTTTTGTTGTTTTATTCCTTTTTTTTTTCCTATTTTATATTTTTCGGCATTGAGGAGGTACACTATGAAAATGAGGTACACCACCACACTTATTCAAGAATCTATTCCCAAACTAATTTCAAAGCTCCTATATTTTCTTTGGAAGAGACAACATGATTTTTCCATTTTAAGGTTTTTAATGATGGTTAAAATAAGAAAAAGGCTATAGGCTCAAGGGGGCTAACAAGTGAATTATCATGAAGGGTGGCTAATATGGCTAATGGCTTAAATTAAACAAAAAAATGTCTCAATCATATCATTTCATGCATTTAAATCATAGTTGCAAAACAAATAATCAAGCTAAGTTCTAGAGTATAAAAAAACATGAGTGGAAACACACTAAAAAGGAGTATTAGGCAGTCTCTCATGATCCATTAGACGATTTGTCAATGAAGCTCAAAAAATTACCAAGAACATCTTATCACAAAAGATTCAATTTAGAATTTCTCATAACCAACTTATTTATCAATTTTAAGGAAATCCAAACAACAAATATCAAGAAACCAAAATTCTCCAAAAATATGAAACATACTCGCCATTACACGATCCTAGAAAGAAGATTTTTTTATTTTATTTTAAAAGAAGTAAAAAGACACTCAAACAAATCAATCAAAAATGAAAAAGAAAAGACAAAAACTAAAACTTATGATTCTCCTCCCTCGCACTTAAATTACACATTGTCCTCAATGAAAAAGCAAGCAAATAAAAATGTATGATAAAAATGGGAAAAGATGAACTCCCTCGTCAAACTTGAGGGAAAGGAAGAACAACAACAAATCTCCTCAACCATCTCCTTTACAATAAAAACAAAAGGCCTTCATATAGGGTAGCACAACGAAGATGTTTGTTAGAAAATATGGCCAAGGCATACATAACCTTGTTGTAGATGGTGAATTATGAAGAACATCTCCCATTAAGAGCCTATGTGCAATATGGCATGACTAGCATGAGTTAGGAGGGCAAATGTAGGCAGGGTATAGACAGTTCCGTGAATGGATGGTAGTATGTAAAGAATAGAGGGAAGATATAAGCTTATACAATGTAGACGATCTAGTGGGTTTTTCTTATATGGGACCGTCTAGGGGTGGCTGTAGGTTGGTGTTGATGGAATATGAACATTTAAAGTTATACTCAGGTGACAATGAAGATAGTTTAATTTGGGTGGGATGGTAATGGTTGGGTTGACTAAACTGTGTAACTATGGTAATAGGTAGTGGTAGCTGTTGATGATTATTTTATGGCAAGTGTCTCGAGTCATAAGTAATAAATTGTCTCTAAGGACGAATATCGAACCCATAAGGAACAATACTAAAATTTCAAGTATAATATTCACTAAATATGAAAAGATGTATCAAAGTGATGTGAGTTGATTTTAGGATTGTTCATTTTATGGTGTGACACTTTACTTCGATTGAGATTTTAGGAATTTAAGAGTGAAGACCTTAAGAAAATCCCCACTGGACATTAACTTAACCAAGTGGTTAAGTAGATGTGAAGGTTCATTTCACAAAGACAAAAGGAAAAGACAATTATAAGGTAAAAAAGATGCTAGAAGGTGCGAAATTAAAGAACAAGGAAAAGAAACCAAAATAGAATTGCCGAATGGAAACAAGGAAAACCAAACAAGAACATGATACAAAGAGTAAAAATGGAATGACAATGGAAGA
>Ga0123342_1008695_pt1 | contig 12606 bp, 5 predicted proteins | sample Turbeawhitnodule_FD_89960 | JGI IMG/M metagenome (GOLD analysis project Ga0123342, IMG submission 89960) | Root nodule microbial communities of legume samples collected from Mexico - Turtle bean Mexico white nodule | ecosystem: Host-associated > Plants > Roots > Nodule | place: Mexico: Nepantla...
GAAATTATGAATGCAAAAGAAAATAAATAAGTAAAAAAAAAAAAAAAAAAATGTTAATAAAAAAATTGAAAAAATAAGAATTTAAAAAAAATTAATTTTAATAATTTAAAAATTTATTAAAATAATATTATTTAAAAATTTTTTAAATTAATTATATATATATAATTTTATAATTTAAAATTATAAATTATTTTTATTTTTTTTTTATAAATTTTATTTTTTTAAATTTTTTTTTTTTTTTTTTACTTATTTATTTTCTTTTGCATTCATAATTTCATTTTCCACTCTCTTTTATTTTCTTTTATTCTCTTTTATTTTCTTACTCTCAAGCTCGTCCAAACATAATTAAGATCCTGTTCAGAGTCCAATATTATTATATGATATTATCATTACATGCGCTGCAACATTTTTATAGATAAAAAAATAAATACAAAAATTTGTGGTCCATTCTTAGGTGTACGTAAACCCGCAGGTCAATGAACGTTAAGATCAACTTTGCCCCACCATTACCCCTGCCTCAGCGAAGCACTGAAATAAAATAAAATAAAATAAAATAAAATAAAATAAAAGTTAATGACCCATTACATGTAAAAAAAAAAGACTTAATATTTTTCTGTATTTTTTTCATCCTCTATCTTCTGAATCGCTGTGCTTCCATTCCATTCCATGGCAAAACCGAAGGCTCCAAGGCGAACCCTAGAGTCATACTCAGTCAAACACATAACCAAAACCATTAGAGGTAAACTCACTCTCTCTTTCCCACAATATTTTTGACAAAACTTTCTTGGATTAAATCAGACGAATTCTGTTATGTGCTAGCTCCATTTGCTTTCCTAAATCCAAACGCGCGTTTTGTTGTTTTCTCTCAGCTGGCGATTGCGTGCTCATGCGGCCGTCGGATCCGGGAAAACCGTCATATGTGGCCAGGATCGAGCGGATCGAGGCGGATGCGCGTGGCGCAAATGTGAAGATTCACGTGCGGTGGTACTACCGGCCAGAGGAGTCGATCGGCGGTCGCCGCCAGTTTCACGGTTCAAAGGAGGTTTTCCTCTCTGATCACTTTGATGTTCAGAGCACCGACACAATCGAAGGCAAGTGTACGGTCCACAGCTTCAAGAGCTACACGAAACTGGATGCCGTTGGGAACGACGATTTCTTCTGTCGGTTTGAGTACAATTCCTCCACCGGTGCCTTCAATCCTGATAGAGTTGCCGTGTGAGTCTATCACTTCTTTGAGATGCTCAGATATATTTTCTATTGAGTCTCTGCTGCCCTAAATTCGAAATATGTTTGTTTTTGGTAGAATTTCTTGTTGGAATGAATGGACTTTCACTCTTTGTTTTACTCAGCTGCTATCAATTTATCTATTAACTTGGAATGTGCTTTGGTTCATGACCATTCTAGGTTTCTGTCGGTTAATATGGTAATGGTTCAGATTTTGGGATTATTCTAGAATATATTTACTTAGTTATGTTATTAGGGCTTTATCTGTTCAGTTGGAAATGGTAAGTAGCTACTTTTTTTAGAATCGAGCTGTGTGATCTTATCTGGATTCTGCTGGCTGTGTGATGGAAGTTGTTTAAAATTTCATTGCAGGTATTGTAAATGTGAGATGCCTTACAACCCTGACGACCTAATGGTCCAATGCGAGGGCTGCAGTGACTGGTAAGCGGAATATATAAAGTGATTTTATCTTCAAATTATTGAGCTTCAGCTCTGTTATCCTGCCTGTTATCTGTAAGGTGTCTGTTTGATTTATTGGACCCTGGTATGTTCAGTTCTTTAAATATCTTGTATCATTCTCATGGAACTTTCGGTTTTATAAGTCCTTTATCTCTTTTTTTTTTCTTTTGCTGGTATCATTTGAAGAAAGTATTTTAAGTCAGCAGTATGCAGGCATCATTTTACCTTGTTTGTTACTTTTCACTTGGACTATTCTTCACCATAAACAGCCAGTGTTATGTAGTATTGGTTTGATGTGTTGGTTTTTTCATCCTTGCTTCTGACTAGGCTGCTTGTGATTTCTCCCTTAACCTTCTCAATTCTGCTTAACTAGTAAAATTTCTCGAGTTTATTCTCAAATGCAACATCAGTTTCCGGGAACTCGGTAGGATTGGGTTAGTCTGAGAGTTCTTTATCCAAATTTATGTCACCTGTTAAAAGAATATTAATCAATGCAGATAAACTTTATACAATTAAGGTCATTCTTGATCAATTTCTCTTTTATGGTTAGTTTATTAAAACTGAACTAAGAATAAATATGGATACACTAAAACAGTGATAAACCATCCAATTAACTATTCAAAAAGTGTGCATAAAATGTGATTATCATAGACACATGAATTCTTCCAAACTCACGAGTTCAACATTATGTTGGGTGAATTCATGCGAGCTTAAATATTAAATGGAACAGTAGTAGTCAATTGTAGGTTGGCCAAACCGAGTGGCCCTTTGCTGCTGGTAAGGCACTAGTGACCCAGCACATGGATGTAATGTAATGGTGCCATTTCCAATGATATGAAGGCTTCTCTATGTGCTGTGTTAACAGACAAGACTCTGAGACCTTTGCCATTGCATGTTCACCATCACCAACCTTTATGGTCATATTGATATTTTTTTCTTATATGAAGTAAACTCTTGTGAATTTATGGAGCTGCCCACATTTTGCTTATAATCATGGATTGCTGCATGCATTTAAGTGTTATGCCACTCTTTTGTGTGGGTTATTAATATCTGGGTTGTAACTTAAGAGAACTAAGTTTCTTTTAATTATAACCACTTATAAATTGTAATTGTTCATGGCCATATAAAGTAAGATCGAGATGGAACCTAATGCAAACAATACGTTTAGGTGGCCATGTTATTTGTCTTTCTTAATTCGGCAAACCGTGTCATCTGCCACTGATAAGGTGTTTCATTAATTTCTTATTTCTTTCCTTATTATGGTTATCTACTATACTAGACAGTTATCAAAGCTACATTGTTTCAGGAATTTCATATCTTGTTTAAAATATCATAACAAAATTCATCAAAAGATTCATGTACTTGGATTCATTATTGTACTTTAATGCTTCCACTCTTTTGCATGTATGCATGCAATGGCACTCAAGTTAATGTGCCAAATTCATAGCATAAATTTGATGTTCCCCATAAATATTTGTCTAAGTTGATAAAACATGCTTAAACCACTGTAGTCAATAGGATGCTATGGCACAGTGGGAGAGTGGTCCCAACGAGATTCAAATAGTGGCAAAACCAGTGTCTATTGACGACCAACATTTAGTACCAAACTCGTTGCCCATTTCCTGATTTGAGAGTTATGTGAGTTTGCACAAGTTTTGAGAATTTACTTAAGTTAATCAGAAAAGAGTTCGATAACAAGTTAACTGATTTTTTTCTATCTAGGATCGTATGCTCAAGAGTTTGATAACCTTGTTCATGGCTATAGCTGCTCACCCGTCGTACTGTCCTCAAAAGTCCATTTTTATCTGGGAAACAACATTGTTCAGGTTTTTAACTGTAAAATTGCGATTTCTCCCCATTTTTCTAATGTGTTTTTTGCTTTTAAAAAATAGGATTTGAACCCTTTTTCCTTGCCCATTGCTGCATTGCATAAGAAAGTTAGCTGTGTATTGACTATGTTCCTTCACATTTTATAAGATTATTTTTTTCCCAGTGTTTTATTCATCTTTTTCCTTTAAAGCTAATTTTTAATCTAATTTGTTATGTTCTTTTTATGTGAATAATGAGCGCAGGATAAAATTCATGTGCATAATTATTCCACTGGCAATTCAAACAGTAGCACGTCAACAAACTAGCTAAGCAATAGCCTTTAGATTGGACGTGACGATCAACTAATTAGTTCATGGAACAGCTTAATTAAATTCCTGGAACCTTAGTCTAACAGAAAGAGAACATCAATTTTATTCATAGCAAATTTGGTATCCTCATCATTCTTACTATAGAACTGACTAAAGATCTGCTTTGTGAATTTTGAGATGTTTTACATATTTTTATGGGAGGCACAATAAATATGCAAGGTTTACTAGAAAGCCATTATTATTAGTTTGTTCGATAAACCATGATAATAGAAGATTTTTTACTTCGATACCTCTTTCAATGAGGATTTGTGCATTGGATGAAAAAAGCTTGTTTTGCAACACGTGCCGATGTCAGGCTGAGTGAATGGAGTCTTCAGCATGATAATTTATTTTTCAGGTTCCATCCTGCTTGCATAGACATGACTGTTGAAGAAGCCAAAAGACTTGACCACTTTTTTTGTGAAAGCTGCTCTGCCGAAGGTCAAAAAAAGTTGCAGAACTCTCATTCTGCTTCTAGACTCTCAGATACAAAGGTATTTCAAATAACCGTGTTTGATAACGTGAGTTGTTTTGTTTTCACTTTTCAGAACTTTATACCATTGAATCGACTCACTGAGACTTTGGAAAAGTTGATATCTTCATCTATCATCTATTGGTTTTCCAAATTCTATTCCATTGTCGAATGATTATATCCTCAATATCCTGTGATTTCATGGTCAGATGCGTTCTCAGTTGGTTCATTTGTATGTAGGAAGTCACCTTTTGAGTAAGAGAATCAGTGCCTTGCAAATTAATTTTTCTTTTGATAAATAACAAAAGTTGTTGTGACTGACATGCATTTGGTATTTCGTATCTTTTTCCAATCCTGTTTTGCTTAACTTAACGTTTCTTTCTGGTTAGGTGTGAATTTTAGGACTTCATTTCGTATGGCTTGAATGCCTACGAACAGTGCTACCATTTTATTTGCGCTATACATTTATGGAAACCTGCCATGATATCTCACATAAGAATTATCAGTTTTGACCACCTGAAATTTAGATATCTGGATTCTTCTTCTTAGGCACTGCCATGAAATAACATTAATCTGTTATTGTTGAAGTTGAATGCCATTGGTCATTATATGGATTCACGTGAGAGTAGTTTTCATGTAAAAATTCTGCTGAAAAAAAGGAAGGATTGATGTTTTAATATCTGTGTTGCTTGGTATTGCAGGTGGACACTAAACGCCGTCGTAGGTAATAGTGTGATAGTGTATAAAGCATCATAAAATGAGTTAGATCTATAATGAATGTACTGGAGATCTTGGTTTTCTAATCCTGGGTAGGGGCCAGACAAATACGGAGACAAAGTTATGTTGTAGTAAGTTGTAGTGGTTCACTTTCACATGGAAAGAGACTAGTTTGGAAATGTTTGGTTGGAGTACTGATGCAGTTTCCTTTGGAAGTGGAGGAGGTGTTTATGTAATTATATAGTGTAGATTCTGTCTCGTCTCTTCTGGTCCTTGTTCTGACTCGGACGGACTTTTGTAAAGTATTTTGACTTGTTTATGAGAGCAGTAGACACTTTAATTCTTTCTTTCTACCGATAAACATAGGCAGTGATCTAGATTTTCAATTCACCCATACATTGCATGCCAATAGTGTCTCAGTTGTGATAATACTTCATTTTTATACAAATTTTAAAATGTCTTTTTATATTTTATTAAAGTAACTGAATCACTTAAAATTAGAAAATTTTAAATTTTATTTAAGATGTAACCTTTTGAATTTTTCCTTATTTTTACATTTGTCTCTTTTTCTGTGTTCTTTTATTGGTTTAATTTTGGTTGAATGTTGTGGGCTGACTGAGGTTTATGTATTATAATTACAAATTTATTTTTATAAATGTAAGTAAATGTTTTTTTTATACTAAAGTTAATCTAGTTTATCTTTTCTACCGTGAAACTGTAATGCTGCATCTAGATAAGAACATAGACTAAATTTGTTTAATTGTTCTTCTAGTTAAAATATTCAATTAGATAGTCTGTCAATATTTCTTGTCATACTTTTATCTTTAGGTGTTATTTATAAATGTATGTGATTTAAGTGTCCTTCCCGTTATTTTAGTAGTGTCTTTGTATTTTTCTATTTCTTAATTCTAATTATACATAGTTTGATGATTTTTTTTTACTACATGTTTCATAAAAGTAAATTTTTTAAAGTTGGTCAATATAAACAAGGTTAAGTTTGGTTTTTCTTTTAAAATTATAATATTTTTGTTTCCAAATAATCACTTATCACTCTTAACATATTGTAACTTTTACGACTGTACAACCATTAAATCCAAAATTAAATATATTAATATTATAGTTTTCTTAAGTTACTCAACTCTTATTGGATTTAATATCCACTAACTCGTATTTTGACCTAAACCTACATATTTAAAAATATGATTATTTTTCAATTATATTTGTGAAATTTGCTTCTAAAACATAAAATATATTTCTTTTAAAATGTGAATTATATCAGTAAATGTTCTTATCGAATGAAGTGTTTCAAAATGAAAAGAATGATGTTTCCAGAAAACGGAACTAGATTTTAGAGAAACTAAGAAAAAATAAAAAAATTATAAATATTAAAAAAATGAATCAAGTGAATATTCCATAAAAAATCAATCTATATTTATATATTTTTAAATAAAAATAAAAATATTTAAAAGTAATTAATTATTAAATACTTGTCATCCGTTAATTATAATTAAATTCATCATCATATAATACTTATAACTAAATTCGTTATCATAGTATCCGATCAAATTATAAATAATATTTTACATATTATAATACCAAATTTCTGAATATATTATACAAATTTTGTAAAAAAAAATAAAAGTAGGAAAGAGTTGAAAATTATGGATGATTTTGGAAGAGAAAGAGTAAAACGGAGTTGTAGGGGATAAAAACGACGTCGCCGTCCAGTGTCGTACGGAATTATGATTCCCGACGCAACTGCCACACACACACACCGACTTCTCCAGATTTATCCTTTCGAGGTCGGCATTTTCTGCTCATTGCCACACCTCCCCACGTTATTCCGCCACGTGTCTCTTCTCCATTCGTCCCATATCAGCTCTCTCTCTTTTCTCCCACCCTCGCACTCCCTCCAACTTCACTTCACTCGCTCTATTATTCTGAAAAGTTAACAAACCCATTTATTCAATAACTCCTTTCCAGGTAACCAACCACATTAATTCTTTTCTTTTTCATACTCTATCATTAATAAATATTATAAATTATTCAAATAAACCAATTATCTCTTCTTTAAATAATTAATCAATTAGATGGAAAATAATCCTGATAGGTCCATTTAACTTTTTTCACGATTAGTTGTTAGAATAAATATTTTAAGAAATAAAACAAACAAAAAATAAGATGCCATCTCGATAATTATAATACAAGTAAAAATAGGAAAACAGTATTTCAATCATTTTAAAATATGACACACGTTACTGTAAAAAATATATAGTTATAATTTCATGAAAATGAATTGAGAACATTTTGTATATTAAATACATGCAGGAGGTTGGATTTGGAGGCAAATTCATTGGCGTGAATGCAGAGTTGCAACTACAGGCGCGTGAAGGAAAGCGAGAGTGAACTTTTTTTTTTCTTCCTTAACTTAATCCACACGTCGGTTACCACCTTTTGATTTTCTTAATCGCGGATAGTGCGCGTCGTGCTAAGTATAAATGGTGTCCCACTCTTACACCTTAAAATCATCCAATTCAATTCATAAACTCATCACTTTGCTTTTGGCAGTGCCAGCTATATCATACACCTACAGTTCCGTTCACTCTTTTCTCGAGTTTGTTATTGTGATCCGATCATGGCAGAGGAAACCCAGAACAAGTATGAGACCGCAGAGAGCAGTGAGGTGGAGGTCCAGGATCGTGGAGTTTTTGACTTTCTCGGTAAGAAAAAGGAAGAAGAGAAGCCTCAGGAAGAGGTGATCGTCACCGAGTTTGAAAAGATCACAGTGTCAGAGGAGAAGAAGGAAGAGGAAGGAGAGAAGAAGCACAGCCTTTTAGAAAAGCTTCACCGATCTGACAGCAGCTCTAGCTCTGTAAGTTTTTCTTTTCCTTTTGTCTCTATGCAAATATATAGATATATATGTATGTGTATATGTATATGTATATGCGTGTAATTGTTCATCGTAGCTGATCAAAGGAATAAGCTCAAACCAACTTAACATGTAACTTCTTATGCAAGTTGTCAACTCTTTTTTAATGTAAAAGTTTGTGGATCTCTTCATGTATAGGAGTTGTTGAAGTTTTGTCTTGTGAGATAGAGATTTATGTTAATGAATCATTTGTGATGAATACTTAAGCGATTTTGTCCATATGTAAATCTAATTAATTAACATTATTGGTTGTTAAAAAACACTGATCCAATCTGGGTTTTATTGAAAGAGTAATGTGGTTTTGATTGGTGTATGTGCAGTCAAGCGAGGAGGAAGGAGAAGACGGGGAGAAAAAGAAGAAGAAGAAGAAGGAGAAGAAGAAGATCGAGGAGAAAATAGAGGGTTATCACAAGGAAGACACGAGTGTTCCAGTGGAGAAAGTTGAGGTTGTGGAAAGTGAGGAAAAGAAGGGGTTCCTGGAGAAGATTAAGGAGAAGCTACCAGGGCACAAGAAGAGTGAGGAGGCGGCAGCTCCTCCTCCGCCACCACCTGCTGCCACCTCATCGGAACATGAAGGAGAGGCGAAGGAGAAGAAAGGTATATTGGAGAAGATAAAAGAGAAGCTTCCTGGTTACCACTCAAAGACAGAGGAGGAGAAAGAAAAGGAGAGTGGTGGTCACTGAGATTGAGAGAAGGGTTGTGTTGTGGGGTTTGGTTGGAGATGATTGTGGTGTGCTTTGTTTTCATTTCATCATATCAAACACTTGTGGGCTTTCTTATCTTTTGTGCTTCTTCTTCATGCATACTTTACTTTTTTATTATTATTATTATTGTGTATGTATCATCTCTTGCATATACAAAAGCTTTCTGTACCTTTCCTCTTTCTTTTTCTTTTTCATAACTTTGTTTGATGTAAAAAAAATGTATGGAAAGAAATTTAATTCAATAATCTACTATTTATTTGTGCTTTAGAATTTCTTTTTTGAATAATATTTAATAATTGTTGATTGGATGTATATAAAACTCCCCACCACGCATCAGTTTAATTCCCAATCCAATTAATTGAGATTGTACATGATTTGAAATAGTTTAATTTGATTCAACTTTAGGATTCTATTCACTAAAATAAGTTGATTTGGATTAAACATTTTATGATCAAAATTTACGGAATTTAAGCTTTGTTTTGTTTTAAAAAAACTAAATTTGTAATTTTCAAAGTATATTTTATTGAATGAAACTTAAGTGGAAGTAACCGTTCCTATACCCCACTCTACTTGTAGACAGGTCATATTTTTTCAACATTTTTTTTAAAAGTTTGGAAAATGATACTTTGACCATATATAACTGTGATATGAAAAAAAATTAAAATAATAATATGATTGGATAAAAAATATGAAAAATTAAAATAATAATATGATTGGATAAAAAATATGAGTTGTTAATGTATTATTATTCTAAAATTATTTATATTATTTTTAAATTTACACAAGCACACACATTTCCATATCTATCACACCTACACAATATTTATCATAGTTTTAATTAAAAATATTTCATTATTTAATCAAATTTATTTTTTTAATAAAAAATAACGTATTTCTGCAAAAAATAATTTAAAATACCAAAATAATACGTACTTTCATAAAAATTAATTTAAAATATCAAAACAACTAATTGGAGGTTTAAAAATATCAATTCAATTTAAGTGATGATTTTTCTTTTTTAAGTAACTCATTTCATAAGACAGACAAATTTTCTTAACTTTAATCCGATCACAAAAGAGTTTAAAAACAAATTAAGAGTCAAACTATATTTTTAAGAAATTTAATACCGTTTTTCTTCTTTGAATTGAAATAACTGTAAAGGATTTTTTATATAAAATTTTAAATGAGTAACTAATAAAACTCCTCAAATAACCTCTAACAATATACTTATGTGCACATATTTTAATTGCATAAAAATTTATTAATAAATAAAATATAATTTATATATGGAATTTATTAATAATAATTTAAATTAAAAAATTGAAACATGCGAAACGTTAAAAGCCTGATCTGAGAAGGAGTTAAGACATTTCGATATAGAATATATTTGGATAAATTTTTGTATACACAATTTAAAAATTAAAAATAGTTTATGTATAATCTATTTGTAAATTTATTTTATGTAGCTTTTCTATTTTTAATTTTTTAATTTTATCTAAATTAGTCTTGACTTATAGATATAAATATTCCAACATCACGAAACGAGAATTAATATTGGTATGTGTTTATACAAAGCTTAAACCTAGTACAACACTACTTTCTGTTATAATCTTCTCGTCTTTCGGGTAGGTTTTTTTTTGTTGTATCTTCTTTGATCTGGACATGATGGGGGAGTACCTGCGAAGACACTTCAAGTCAGTCCGAGAACTACATACCAGAAGAGTAGGGAGTGAATAGTTACTTTGGGTGTTGTGCCCCTTCTACTATTTATACTACTTTAAATGGGTTCTGGCTGCTATAGATCTGCTTTAGAGTTCAAACGAAAATCCAATTATGCCTTAACCGTATTTATTATCTAAGTTGGCTTGTTTATGTCTAATTACATGTTTAACTTTAAATTTTGTCTTCTAATCTGCTATACGGATTGAATTTATATATGTACAAGTGTCTTTTCAACTTTAAAATTTCAAAATTGAACTCACTTAAACTTTTGAATTGAAAAAAAAATATTCCTCTTTGTTCTAGGGCATTCGATTTGGGGCAATAATGTAAACAGTGCCATACCCCACTTCAAAGAGACAAAGACCTCTGAAATTATGATTGTTGACCATTTGTAGGCTATAGTACTAATATTCATTTTCGTGTTAGGATTCTTTAATACTTCATTATTTTTGGTCCTCTTGTAGGGCACTCAACATTTTCTTCTTTAAACACGGACCTGTGCAAGCGCCATTAATGGAGCTCTGCTACAAGTTTCATCATGGCCCATTTAAACATAAAACTACTAAAGCTAAACCTTTACACCCTAAAATACACAAAAATGTTATATATATCCACGAAAAATCTCAACATATATTTCTCCCATTTCAAGTAAAAATATATTCTTCAGTTGCGTTTAGATGTCAAATTTTTTAAGATTGAAACGTTTAAGTTTGAATTGAATTTTTTTTTAAAAATTGATCGGATAAATTATTATTTTTAATTGAAAATTCTTAATCCTGATGGGACAATTTAATTTTAGCTATGTAAAATGAATTAAAAATTAAATTTTTGACATTAAACTTAAAAAAAGTACCAGTCAATCTTTAAATATTTACAGTTTAGAAATAAGTATAATGATAAAGAGAGGAGAGATATAGGCAAAGTAAAGAAGAAAAAAAAAGACGGAAAGAAGATGAAGGAGAGAGAGGAAGATAGAAAATCCTAAAATTCACATCCATAGCCCTACGCCATATATACCATTTATTTTTAAATAGAGGAAAACCATTGTTATTTATGTGTTTGTATTTTTAAAATTTAAATAAAATAATATGAACCATTATTGAATATTGCAATGAAAAAGTTATAAAAATTTGATTTTTTAAAGTGATTTTATAAAAATATTTTAATTTTTTATCAATTGTTATAATTGTTATATAGTTATACAACAAAAACAATAAGTTTTTCATTTTTACAACCATTTATATATTATTTTTTTTATCAGCAAAAAATAAATAAAATAACGTGAGGCACTTCAAGGTGCTCAACCCTTATACAAAATCCCAAATCAAGTTCCTAACACCCAACCAACTAGGGAACCGATAGACATTACAACACAATAACCATAATAACAAACCAGAACAAGATACAAGATTCCAACAAATACAGAACAACAACGTCTCAAAGAAAACACACCCTCTAATCAGGACACAAAAACCAACAACTAAACAAGAACTTTGCCAATAACCAAAAGTACACTAAATATCCAAGTGTTTAAACTAACAAACCGACCCTACGAGAGGAATAAACAAACCAAAATGAATCTGCACAAAGTACACCACAACTTCCAAATGTGGTTAAATCATAACCATAATCACCAAAAATCCATCTCTCAAAACTCATACATCATAAAGATTCCAACACCAAACCGAGTGGGATAGAACAAATAACATTTTCTTTACTGTAACCCGAGATCAAATCCATCAGCTTGACCTTGCCAGGTAGAATCAAAAGCCAAAAAAAAAAACCTGCACAAAACACACAAACTTCCAAACCTGGACAAAAAATGTTAAATATGAGTCACCAAACATCAAACTCTCATATAACTCATACAACAAAGAGGTTCCAAACACCAGTCTGAATAAGAGAAATCAACCAATCTTTCCTTTACAGTAACCCAGGACCAAGTCTTCCTTTGTACCATAGTAAAGACCTCAACTAGATCTACTCGCCCATCCTTAAAGACAAATTATTCCTATGATTTCAAATTTCACTTACAATACCTACCCAAATCCCCCCCAACACTTAATAATAACATGTTTCAAACCTATAGGTTTAAACATCTTAAAATGCATATGTGCATCGCCATGTAAAACGAAAGAAAACCCCAACCACTTGAGACACAGTCCCCAAATTCTCCAAGAGACCCTACACTCAAAAAAGAGA
>Ga0123342_1008696_pt1 | contig 12605 bp, 10 predicted proteins | sample Turbeawhitnodule_FD_89960 | JGI IMG/M metagenome (GOLD analysis project Ga0123342, IMG submission 89960) | Root nodule microbial communities of legume samples collected from Mexico - Turtle bean Mexico white nodule | ecosystem: Host-associated > Plants > Roots > Nodule | place: Mexico: Nepantla...
CATCCAGAAAATAAAGAAGATCTAAACTGCGAAGAGTGGCATTAACTTGCTGCCGCCAGACAAGGAAGTTTTCTGAGTCCAGTTTTAGAGGAATTGGCGTATGAAAGATATGAGGGGGAAGGGGGAAGGGCTTGGCAGAAAAAGTTTCAGAATTGGGTTCAGTGGTAGATGATGAGGCCATTTTTGGTTCTGGATACCATAAAAGAGTAATGAGGGTGAGAGAAAGGATTAGGAAGAAGAGAGAGAGAGAGAGAGAACTTTAGTATTTGAGATTCAGGTTTACATGTAGAGCAGCCTGGGTATTAATAGTACCCAGTGCAGTATGGAATACAAGTGAACAGTTAGGACTGTTATAAACAGTTATTACTGTTATACCTAATAGTCATCAATGAAGGACACATAATATTTATATCCACAATAAGAGGTAAGGTGAGAAGGTCCCCACCCATAGTTCAGTGAATTCACTTATAAAGGAGAGTATATAAATTCAGAGATGTGAGAAGGCAATTTATTTGACTTGCCAATACAACAAGATGAGCAAAAGTAAGAGTCAATTTCATTGGATGGAGAAATTTTACATTGAGTCATGATAATTTTCATTACATTATTGTTTGGATAATCCAGCCTATTGTGCACAAACTAACACTACTAGATGATATAGGAGCAAAAGAAAATTTTACAGCATTTGCTTTATTTTAATCAGCTCTAACACTATTAAACAAAGAGCTATGTGGCTAAACAATTAAGGAGTTTGGAGAATGATTGTAGAATAGGGCAATGAACTTGAAGCTTGAGATTATGAAATGAATAAAGTCCATCAACCCCAACAATTCCTTGAAGGAGAACCTTAATTGTCCCCCGAGATTTGACAAGACACTTATCAAAATGAAATTCAAAGAAAACAAAATTATCTTTAGCAAAATTGACTATCACTTAATAAGTTTTCAGTAATAGAAGGACATTGTAACAAATTGTTTAGTTGAAAAATAATTTGTGAATCTTGAGGTGACACAAATGAAAGAGGAACCAACACCATGAATACTTAAACTTTCAACATTGCCTACAAAAATTTGATCAGGACCATCAACACGATTAAGTTGCTTGATATTTTGAGGTTCACCAATGACATGAAATCTTGCACTAGAATTTGATATCCAAGAAGCATTTCAAGTTCCTTGAGAGTTCAACCTTGTTAACATTACACTTGGTTGAGTAGCGTTTCCAAACTTAATATCAAGATTAACCCAAGTATTTGAGGTTTTGCATGATCAATGAAAGACATAAACTCATGGGGTTGATAAGATACATTAGATCTAAAGTGACAAACATTTGCTATGTTACCAAATTTGAGGCAAACCTGACATTGAAATTTTGCAAATTTACCGCCATCATGACCTCTACCAAAATTGCCACCACCATGTGTAACTTCACCACAAGAGCCACTGTGATTACCACCACCATGACCATAAGAGCCTTGAGTATAATTCAATGAAGGAGATACCAAACATTGTGTCTCCTTAACATACCGATCAAGACATGTTTCATGACTGTAAAGAAGAGCTTCAATTTCATCCATGGATGGTGTACCCTTTTCACTTTCAATAACTGAAACAACTCATGCTTAATCGGAGAGAAGTCCTTCAAGAATTGCATCAATATATTCTTCATGATAAACTAGAAATCCCTCTCCTCTTCCCTATCTCTTCTACTCTGCCTCAGTTTCTTCTTTGTCTTCATAATCAAGTTCCCTACTTTTTCTTCTATAGATATCTTAGCCTTTGGAAATGGCACAGTTACAAGTGACGCTTCAAATTCCCCTATGGAATGTTGGTTTAGGGTTTGAATCCATGAAAAGATGAAACCAATTTGGTACTAAAACGCTACAGAGCTAGCGGAAAACCACTTCATTGTTTTTAGGTGTTCAATCTTGTTAACCACATTAAGAACTTAACTGTATCCTTAGGTCATGTCTTCTAGGAAGCACCAGAATGTCACCATATTGAGCCATATAGATCCTTTGAGTGCATGGATCAACAGCCTATGGACAAGGAACTCCGCATGTATATCTCTTTCATCAATTTGCGACTAGAAAATCAATCTTGGTCAATGGAGAGTTCGGAAGTACTCCAATGCTCTGTTTAATCTATCTTGGATATTACATATATCTACATGTAGTGGTTTCTTCACTTGCAATGACTTCAATTGAACAAAACAAGGAGGTTGAATGCTCGTTGAAAGAGATTTTGATAGATCTTGTAGTATTATTTCAAGAGCATGCATAGGCACTGTCATTATCTTTACATTAGTTAGCCCTAGCAGCCAGCTTATGATGAGTAACTTTGTCTTATGAAAACATGTATATTCACCTGTCTTAATGGTTAATTCCTCATGAGGAAAGAAATGGATGATTGTTATGACCCAAGACAGAGAGAACTAAGGTTTGGAGTACAAAGCTCAATTTGGAAAAATCCTACTTCAAAGCTACCATCTATGATAAAATTGGAAAGGTTAGAATTAGATAGAGTGAGAAATTTTACATCATTGAGACAGGTGGATATACATGTTTTCACGCATAGACACTGTCATTATCTTTACATTAATTAGCCCTTGCAGCTAGCTTATGATGAGTAACTCTGTCTTGTAAAAACATGTGTCTCAATGATGTAAAATTTCTCACTCTATCTAATTCTAACCTTTCCAATTTGACCATAAATGGTAGCTTTGAAGCAAGATTTTTCCAAATTGAGTTTTGTACTCCAAACCTTAGTTTTCTCTGTCTTGGGTCATAACAATCATCCATTTCTTTCCTCATGCAATCTTTCTTTCCTTGAGAAATTAACCATTGAGACAAGTGGATATACAAGTTTTCACAAGATAGAGTTACTCATCATAAGCTGACTCTAAATGGCTTTGATACCATATATAAGTGGGTGCAAACATCACCTTATAAGCCGATTTTATAAAGTTGAATTAGACTTAAATTTCACTTCTTAATATGGTATCAAAGTCATTTAAAGTCTATCCTAGCAAGAGTTTGTTGAGCTTATCATGCCACCAGTTATCGAGCCATTATCGGACCACCCATAAAATATAGTCTCACACATGAGTTGGTAGCCTTGGCATGAGGGGTGTGTGTTGAAGATCCTATATCGACTATTGATAAGGACATTTAATAGTATATAAGTGGGTGCAAACCTCACCTTATAAGCCGGTTTTATAATATTGAGTTAGGCTTAAAGTCCATTTCTTAATATCTTCAATGAGAAAGTTAGTTTCACTAGATTTACAAAAAATTGTTGTAGCTTATGTGATTTTATCACCTATTAAACATGTTGTCGCCAATGAAGATAATTTGCATCATCAAACTTTTCAATGACGGTGGTTGGGAAGGATTGTGATGTGGAAGCCATAGAAACAAAAATGAAGACATCACAAAGAGAAATTCGCAAGACAAAAGTCACGAATAAACTCAAGATAACTCCAAAGAGATATTCGAGAGAAGGAAATGCAAAGAGATCACGATGAGGAACCCTAGATTCGAGGAATATGAAGCATCGAAAAATTAGCTATAGATACTATTGAAGAAAATGAACAATAAAAACAAACTGAGTTGTTTATTATTTTCATTCTTTTAAAATAAGAAGTTTATAAGACTATTTAAAGGCAACCACTTACAACAAATCTATTGTTAGTAATAGCTAACAACTGTAGTAGAAAATCATTGCCAAATATAACTAATTATTCATTCTAACAAAACCAATTCATGACTCAACCAGTCTAATTGGTTTTTTTTTTCCTATTGTTACAGAAAGTTAAAAGAAAAATATGCTCAAGCTTTCTTGAAGTCCTAAAGAAAATCACAATTAAATCAAAGAAAAAATTGGCTACAAAAAAAGCTTCAAATTAGCAGTTCTTTGAAATAAACTCTCTATTCCCAAATTTAACAAGCAAGTCTTTTCACAAAATAATTCAGCATAACTGATTAACATTGCATAAAGAAAAGACAAATATGAAAAAGTATTAAAAGAATTTTAATACAGAAAAAGAAAGCCAAATAGAGACCCACCTGTATCCAGACAAAGGCTTTTGATGATAGACCAGCCTAGAACAGAAATAAAATGTTAATATGAAATAAACAAAATATGAAATAAACAAATGTTACAAGAACTTTACATCTTATTAAGGAATGAAAACTTCTGATCAATCTTCACTTTCTTATCCAGATTCTTTGGTCAGTTTTTCTCCTCTTTGTTATTTGACTTGTAACTTATTATGATGGCATATGTTGCCATGTAGATTTTTCTAACAATTGTGCATGCTTGAATAAGCGTTAAACTAAAGGCAATCCTTTCCTTGCTAAGCTATTAAGCTTCTCATTACAAAAGCAAACTTTGAGAAAAGAGAATCTGTTCAGACATTATAAATGTAACGTAGCTTTTAAATTTTTTAAAAGACCTTTCAAAAAGGGTTCATCAACAAAAATACATTCTCTTCCAAAAGTGTACTAAGAATTTCATAAAACAAAGAAAATGATAAAGAAGAAAGAATTTATTAAGATGGGGAGATAAAGGTGTGATTTAAGTTTAATGTTTTACAGATAATCTGAAATTAGATGTTAGGTAGTTTGTTTTAGAGGTCATTTGCTCTTATATTTTTTTTTCTGACTCCTATATAAAAACCAAAAGAAATTAAGATGAGATTGAAATTGGAAAAACCCAAGCTTACATGTACAGAATAAAAAAAAACGGGGAAAACAAGGAGCATTCAAATTAAGAAAACTTGGTGACAAGGAAAGTAAGAAACAGAACTCTGAATGATATGCTATGCATCATAATACGTTTGAAGTAATATATCCTGTATTTAGTTATAATATCCTTTAACTAAATGTCAAGTTCAAACTTGAAAATATGCCCTCTTGTTAGAATCCAACATTTATTCTTTCCAAACAATATATCAGTAACTAATAAAGAGAACAGAAAACCATTGGATTGGTCAAAAGAAGTGAAAAGATTAAACAAACCTGAAGTTGATAAACAAGTTAGTTTTATTTAGTTTTCTGAATTTCTAAAATAAAAACTTACTGTAATGGCCTCATGTTGGTACTGATTAAAAGTACTTTCAACATATTCCCTCAACGGTGTTGGTATTTTCCATCCCTCGACTTCTGAGCCACAATTTTCTTCAACTGCACTCAATATTAAATCCTTGTACGGGAGACAACCTATAGTTCGAATAGCCAAATATTCACAAGCAATAGTAGCACAGCTGCATATTTTCACATTAGATCAAAGGCATAACTATTTATAAGAAAATGTCTTCTTATAAGAAAAAAAGTTGTGAAAACCTATACATTTCTTTTATAAATTAATAATTGTCTTTCATAAAATATAGAACAGGTTACCTTCATAAAATATAATTGTCTTTCTGTCTCGCATACATGAGATCGCATGTTAAACAGCCTAGGGCAAGATTGTACATTATCTCTATTAAATTGTAAAAACTGCCCAGCAAGATAGAGTCTAACTCGAACAAGACTTGTTTCAAAGAAATTCCGGACATGTTCCACCAAAGCAAATGCATAAACAGTAGGTAATCTTTTGCCATCCACAAACTGCAGGGAAAAATACAGATAGGCAATCAAATCAAATTCAAATAGGCAAACAATTCAAAGCCCAAAACACATAACTTTTTTATCACTAGTAGTACCTTATCTTTCCAAAAATGCAGCAAAAGATCATTCTGTGATATTGATTCTCCCACATTAATTTCACACGGAAATTCTATAAAGAGAAAGTCATCTGCCTCACTCCAACTTTTTACTACCCTCAATTTCCAATCACTCACTGTGGTCAGGCAAACAAAAAAAAATTCTTCAGCAACTACAACAAGAGACCCTTCAAACTTTTATTTTGGTCCCTAGGGTATCTCAGCAGAGGGCTAGAGACTAATCCAAATATTTATTTAAGGGGCTACTCTCTCTTAGCCGACAGCTAAAAAGACTAATTCAAAAATCTAATTAAAGGCCAAGTCTCTCTTAATAGACATTCTCCTATTAACACAGACCTAGGATCGAACCTCTGATTATGTGCTTAAAAGTATATTTATTTGTCAACCATACCACACTATGTTGGTTGTCCTCCTAACTTTAAAACATGAAAAAACCCAGTATTATTTAAATTGAAGCGAGAAAGGGAGAACCGCAACTTAGACAGAGCTTTAAGAGTCCTCTGACTAGTGCTACAAAGTCACTCACAATTAATAAGAATAGTATAGAAAAGGCTAAAGACCAGCCACAAACGCTATTAACAACTAACTGTGCTACATTGCTACTGCTAGAATAATAATCTTCTAAAAAACGCAAAATAGTTGAAATTAAAGATACCCTCTTCTTCCTCTTTCTCCTTAATGATCTGGGATTTGGCTTCTTCAAATATGAGGGGTTCGTAGGTTGCAATGTAGTCATCAACGTCTGTGTACCGGTTCTGCACCTTCACGAGTGTCGACTTCGCAGTCCCTTTTTTCTCGTTGTTCTTCTGCTTCTGAAACACCAAATTCCAGAAGACATAACAAATGCAAAATAAAAAACACAGAAGCAAAAGAAAAAGAGTAAGGAATGAAGTGAATTGCCTTGAATTCCTTGAGGAGAGCAAAGTAATCCCAACTAAGAATAATCTGGTCAAAGCGGCGGATTACGGATTCTTCTTGAAGCTTTTCCTTCTCGACTGCCATAACCGAAGGAGGGAAAAGGGAAATAAACCTCCAACTGTAGTGGAAATATAGGCTCTCGCGTTATTGTGTCCACATTTTTTTTACACTAATATACTATATACCTCTATCTCAGTTGTAGATAACAAACAAAACTGCGACAGTAACGAAAACATAATATTAGCAGCACCAAAGAGAAAGCACGACGAACTCGATCCTCAAAACGGCACCAAATCGAAGAAGAAGCACCACGACCCCAAAGAGAACGCCGAGGAAACCAACGATGACAAGCACAAGGAGAGCAACGCTAAACGCGATGAAACGGTGATGGAAGGGTCTGAGGTAGTTGCCGACAAGAATGCCGGAGACGGCGGTGAAAAGTTTTCGGGACTGCCGGAAAAGTGCTGGTGTAGTGCAAGGGTGGATTCTCCTTTTTAACATCTTTAAATTTTTTTCTAATTTATTCTTCTATTAATTAATATTTTATTTTATTATAAGACATTGTCTCATTTTTTATTTTTTTTCAAAATTTTAAAATTTTTAAAAAAAATCAAATTTTCAAAATTTATAACTTTTCAAATTTTCAAATCCTAAACTTTTTCGAAACACTATAAATTTCAAAAAAAAAATCTTCAAAAAATTTAAATTTTTAAAATTTGTAAATATGTTAGATGAAAAATTGGAAACAAAATTTTTATTTTAAATATTTTATGAAAAATGTATGTAAAAATAATTTTCAAATTGATTTAAAAAATAATCTTTAATCTTTACTGGATTCGAATATTTTCTATGCATAAATCCACGTACTCACCTGCTACTTTCTTTTTTTTACCATGCATCAATCTTTGTGAATTGAAGTTTGTGACTAAGGGAGGGGAAAGACTTAACAAAAAGGAGTTGTGGACACCATCACAACAACATATAATTCTCTTTATGTGCATTTTAATTTGTGAAATACTAATTTGATATTTTTCTTATGAAATTGTGATTGAAACATGTGACTAGAGAAATAAGAAGGACTCAACAAGAGGAGGCAGAAGACGTTTTCTGAAAACAATTTTATGGATTTATATAAAATCATACATAATAGTGACTAAAATATATTCTCATTTCCTCATGTTTTACGGAAAAGTTACTTCCAAACTAGTTTACTTAGTCACAATCTTCAAACAGGAAGAAACTTCAGTTAGAAAAACGTAGAAAGAGGAAAACGTAGAACGAGGAAGACATTGAACCCCAAGACACTATTTTCGTGCACGTTCCTATCATTATCGTGCTTACCCCCAAGCGCAAGGTTCCAATGTGAAGTAACATTGTTAAGAGCGGTGTGTAGTGTGGATTCGGTGCATGTTGCATCCTCGAAAAAAAGTTGCATGTGCTTCTACATCCACTGAAGAGTGTAAGAAAAGGTTGGTAGTTTTGTTTGTGAATAGAAAAAAAAATGGTTCATTTTTGGATTTGATTGGGAGGGTTAAGAATAAGGGGTGACGGTGAAGGAGGATATGAAAGGAAAGTGGTTGACGGTGATGGTAAAGAATATGAACGATTTGACTAAGTCTCTGTGAGTCCAAGACAAAGAAAAGATAAGCATATTTCATTATTTTTTCTTCTTTTGTACATAATATTTTTCATGATTAATGTTGATTGAATAATTGAGGATGAATTTTTTGTTTATTTTTTAATGGTGTGACATGTGTTGTAACTTGTAATGATAAAAATAAAAAATGCGGATACACTCGTGCCTGTGTTTCCGCTAGTATATTATAATTTTAATTTTAAAAATAGAAATTTTATTTTTAACTTAAAAAACAACAATCCTTGCTTATACGGAGGAGGATGGCTTCGTATTCCTCTAACTTTGCTGTCAGAGTTTTCTTCTCTTGTGCAGCCTTTTCCACGTCCTTGGTTCGATCGGCCTTTTCTAATTGTAACTCTATCTCCGGCGTGGCCATCCTACCTTTGGCCACATCAGCTTCAACATTCGCTTGACGACACTTCTTGTCTAATGACCCCATAATCTTGAGAGTTGATTTCAAGGAGCAGGAGGACTCCTCTAGTTTCGCCTTCAATTTGGTCATCGCAAGACGGAGGTTGAGTGTCTCTTTAACTCATCACCCAATGTGCGAGTCACTACCAATGATTGGTTCAGCATCTCAGCCACCCCCTCAGCTAGGTTCTCTGTCGAAATGACGACGAGTATACTCTCTTCTTCCGAGGTCATCCCCACTTGGATGCCTTGAGCGAGCTGCAAACGCCTGCCCAAGAGTGAGGGGGTAGAAGACGACCCTATCTCTTTTGGGGGTTGAGATGTCTTGGTTGATCGACCCCTTTTTCTCGGGTTAGGTTGAAGGGCGACCACCGGGGGCACAACGTCAATGATCGGGGCTGAGGTCCCCGCCCCGAGAGCCTCGAGTGACCCCTTTTGGTGCAAAACAGCTTAGCGCTTCAGTTGCTTCAAAATATTCACTAACTTCGGGTCAATCCAAGACATAATCACTGCAAGACACAAATAAATTCAGCATCTTGTCAACATATGTAATAAAAAACTTATGGGTATTTAAGCACAACATACTGGTAAGGTCACTCCACCTCTTCAACGACTCAAATAAAGCTACAAGCTTCCGAGATCGGATCCGAAGGACCCCCATCGTGAACTCATCAAAAGGAAGGGTGACATGAAGGTCATTAAAGAAAGTAATATATACGAAGAAAAAATCTTGGGGAGCATCTTTCCCACTGTGACAAACCCGGTCGGAGTGGCTATAACTATCAATGGAGACCACGTCCGAAGAAGCGTCTGGCTTCAAAATTGAAACTTTAAACAAAAAAAACCATCTAAAGTCGTAGGACCCCTAAAACAAGTAGGGACGTCCAATACGCGTGGATCAACCAACTCGTAATAAGGAGTATCATATGCAAGGTCGACCAACCACCAGATGCGAAGTGAGTGTGCTCAAAAGACTATATATATACAATAATTTGAAAAGACTCGGTACGGGAAGTCATTACTAACCTTTTAAATAAGAAATGTGAAGGACAGAAAATATCTCGGAATTCGGCACTCAGATCACACTTGAGGAACTCTTAGGCACAAAAAACAAACAACAACTTTGTTACATTCATAAGCGCCTCTATTTAAAGGAAATTCAAGATGAGAGAGAATAATATAAACATTGTTTGACACTGTTGGATTACCTTTCATCTAAAGGTTCATGATACTCGACATATGAAACGACACGAATTGTTAATCGTTAGATCCTCTTGAGTGAACAGTACTCATCAAACGTGATTTCGAAAAAAGCGCGTGTTACATCTCTAACAACATTAAATACGCCCAACAGTCACATCTCACCTCGAGGCACCCAACGGTCACTTCACGAATCTTCAGAAACTAATGAATTCTTTGAGCCTGGGGCCAAGTGTACTGGTCAGTCACTCGGCTTCGGTGACCGACCGACCCTGCCAAAGAATACTTAAATCACTTAATAAATGACAACAACACAGTTACAAAAGCCCTTTATGAATCACATTTATGTCTCGCATTATGCGGGAAATATCTCCGACAAATCAGTTAAATATTGATTAACTGAAAGATGATACCGATATTCTTTAGATATACCAACATACCTATATATCAGTATATCTCCCTATAAATTAGGGATCACGATACACATCAGTGAACAACTGATATTCATCCCATCACAATAAGGGCTCATGACCAACACTATAAATAAATCATTTGCAAAGGTGTAAGGTACGCTTTAATCAATTTACAAATATACACTCTTTACACACAATACTTACTTGATCATTGGAGTACCTTTTTCAAGTCAACCCTAACCGAGCGTCAGCGATTGAGGAAGGAGAATTGAAGGAAAAAACAAGGAGATCACTGACACACCAACAATTGTACAACCAGTTTCAAGTACTATTTAGTCTATCTTTGCCTATATAGGTATAAAAACTAAATAAAATTAAAATATTATAATTTATTTAAAATAGGGATCATATGTTTTCCTAAATGATATCATTTGACACTTATTTCTACTGAATTATTTTTAATGTAGTTTTGAATTGCAGATTTTTCATGGAGATGGAAAGGTGGGGATTTTGGCGTTTGTTTTTGGTGGTTCTCGATGATTAGCGAGCTCATAATAGTGAGTAGTTTTTTTTCTTCCTCTCTCAAGTGTAGAGAAAGCATGGGAAAGATAGTGTGGCACTGTGCATTCTCCGTAACGTCCTTTGCTTTTGTCACAAATCTTCATTGTTCATTTCACATGCAAGATTCCTAACGAACCACTATTTTCATGCACAACTTTCATGTAACCATGCACTACACACATGTGATTGGATTCTTTAACCGTTTGAATTTGGTTGTTGGTGGAGTTCTTAAATTCTCATCAATGGAGGTAGATGAGTTTAGTGGCAAATAAATACTAGTGATTTAAGTGAGTTCTGACAAAGTGTGGTTCTTGTGTTCGAGCTTTTTGGCTATTGAGTGTGTGTTTCATGGTGCTTTGGTGTCTATCCTTAGTGCATTTATGGTTTGGTTGAGCTTTTTTTTAGTGGTGTTGGATCATTGAGGTAAGAACAATGATATTATTTTAGACAGTAAACGTTTGAACCATGACAAAAAAAAGTTTAAAATTAAGAAAACTGATGTTTTGAACATGAACATCGATTGTCCTTTTCTTTTTAGTTGACAATTGATGTTCCATTGCGCTTCATTACTCACAACATCGATTGTCCAAAAAAATTTCAGTGAACATCAATGTTGTTGTGCCGAGAATCGATGTTGATTATTTTTTTTCTCACATAATTGATGTTGTGGTCCTTTGTTCTTAAAGATCATCGATTATCTATGGTTTTTACACTGAAAATCGATTCCATGCCATAATCTATTGTGAACGCTTTTTTACTTGCATAATGGATTATTTGGCTTCCTTTGCATGAATTGGGGTCGTTTTTGTCAGTGTAGGTGGTAAAAAATTTGTGTAACTGATAATTTGGTTCAAACTTGGAGGATATGTGTTGTTGGTGTAGTGTTCTTCTGCTGATGTGGTGTTCTTCTATGTGGTCTTGCGTAAACAAGTTTAGGTCTTACAAAATCATCATTGATATTTGTATGTAAGTGTTAAACTTTATGCAACAAAATTGACATGGATTTTTTCTATGTTATGATATGTTGTGATGATGAAATAATTTGAAATGTAATTTTGTTTTGTTATAGTTTTAGTAGGTGAATTATTCATACATTTTTCTCATTATTAGTAATTTTAAATATTATATGAAAAAGTTATTATAAATCTTATAAATACATATTTTTTTCAAGTAATAATCCTTTAATCTATAAATAATTATTTTTAATAGTAATAAACTATGTTAATAAATTAAAGCAATATTTTTTTATTGACAAATAATTTTATGGAAAGATATATTTATTAGATGACAGAAAAAATATTATTGATTACAAATGATAGTTATTATTATATTTAATGTAATTACTTCTAGTAATATTAAAGTGTTAGTTATTTTTTTCTTATTTTAAGAAAGTAAGATACTTTGAATTGAGTGAATTTGAATAAAAAATTGTAGTAAAAATAATTGATGTAATTTGTAACACTCCGAAAAATACATCTAACTATTACAATACAGGTTCTACTTATTTCTATACAAGCATAAAGTTTTTCAAAACATTCTTAATACATGATTAGGACATATAGAAATACAAATATTTACAATATAAGTTTCATAATCAACGCCCTAAAACTCTTCTAATCCGCAGACACCTGTAAGATCATCTGCTCGTGTACGTAGTACAGTCATCGCAGTTCAAACACAACAAGAAAAGCAAGGGTAAGCTAGTGAAAATAGAATTTTATAATATACACAATTAAATC
>Ga0123342_1008697_pt1 | contig 12605 bp, 3 predicted proteins | sample Turbeawhitnodule_FD_89960 | JGI IMG/M metagenome (GOLD analysis project Ga0123342, IMG submission 89960) | Root nodule microbial communities of legume samples collected from Mexico - Turtle bean Mexico white nodule | ecosystem: Host-associated > Plants > Roots > Nodule | place: Mexico: Nepantla...
AAATCAAAACAAATGGTCTGAATATATACAAGTAGTACACTCATTCTAGGTTTAACTAAAGAGGAAAAGAATCAATAATTAAATACTAGAATCATAACACACAAGACAAAATAAAGGTTATTCGCCTCTATAAAGAGAAACAACTGATAATTAGAAAAGACACCAAAATTATTCTCCTCTATAAAGATAAACAACTGATAATTAGAAAAGATACCCAATTAATATTAGGATCCTTCTATAACTCTGGTATCCGTATCCTTTAATAAAGTATTTGTTGGGATTATCAGGCCACCCGCTACCGGGCCGCTATCAAACCACCCATAATATATAGTCCCACGCACGAGTTGGCAGTCTCGGCGTGAGGGGGGTGTGTTGGAGATACCACATCGACTAGAGATTAGAATCTTTCATAGTATATAAGTGGGTGCAAACCTCACCTCATTGAGCCGATTTTATGGAGTTGAGTTAGGCTTAAAGTCCACTTTGTAACATGGTATCAGAGCCATTTTCGAGCCTATCCTAGCAAGTATTTGTTGGGCTTATCAGGCCACCCGCTATCGGGCCGCTATCGAACCACCCATAATATATAGCCCCACGCACGAGTTGGCAGTCTCGGCGTGAGGGGGGTGTGTTGGATATCCTACATCGACTAGAGATTAGAGTCTTTCATAGTATATAAGTGGGTGCAAACCTCACCTCATTGAGCCGGTTTTATGGGGTTGAGTTAGGCTTAAAGTCCATTTCGTAACATGTTTAGATACGAGAAGTAAATTATCGTTGAAGATCATTGTTGTCTCGGTCAATTATGTGATACAATTAAGACTTAATAAAACTTAATTAGTTCAACGTAGAGATTGAAATTGTTGGATACAATAGGGGAATTGTTAAAAGTTAAGAGTTTACATTCTGCATAGGGCAGGGGAATTGCTACATGCATCTTCCCTCCTTATACCCCATCTAGTGGTAGTCTCATTCTCTATGACTCTTGTTGTGATTATTTGATGAACCTGATGATATAATAATAATTTATATATATATATATATATTTTGTAGAGAGCTAATAACTCTTGGCTTCTCATTCTCTATGATCACATTAAATTTATATTTTAAACTAACACCAATATAATATCCATTAAAGTAACTTTGTGGGGGATGAGGGAGTGTACATGATCATTTTACATTCTAAATACTTATTTAGTTTAAGGTTTTATTCCATGGAATATGGATGGAATAAGTAACTTTTAATTGCAAAAAGATCCGTCTAAAGTTAAGAAAATATTTTGTGTATAGAACATTTAATATATTCATTTTTCAGTTAGAAGCTAATAAAAATTATCTTTCTTTTAAAGTAGCCCATCTTAGATGTATATATTGTTATAGGTACTTAGATAACTCTACAAGATCAAATCCTTCCCCTTTAGTCATCGCTCCTTCAATTCAAGGTAAATATTATTGGCATATATCTATATACAATTAAGATATATTCTTAATGTTTTCTCATTTAATGGGTGGATGTGTTTGTAAAGACAATTCAATGTGTTAACTAAGAATCGTCTAAATTCAAAAACAAAGGTATGACTACAACTTTTTTTCATCATCTACATTCAGAATTTTTAATTTTTATATGTTGATGATTAGGACAATGTCCAATAAAGTGAATAGGACAAAGCAAATCATTACTCACACAGGTGAATCTAACAGCATTACATGAAAAAATAGATGAAATAGTGACAATCATACATATGTTCATGTGAAATTTATGTCTTTAATTTCTTGGAGATTGTGTAATATATTTTTTTTTTCAATTTTATTGGAAAAAAGGGTGTGGCTATAGGGTTAGCAAAGGAGAGGTATGGATAGTTACACATAAACATGCTAATGGAGCATTTGTGAGTGATGAAGCGAGGGAAATTGATGTAAGTTAAATTCTAGTAAAGTCTATAATTGTCAACCACACTTAATGTAATTTTAATTAGTTTCTTATTGTATTCTTTATAGGAAAAAAATCAAACATATGAATCAACCTCATCATCATCCTTATCAAGAAAGATATCAAGTACCAATTCCTTAGCTTATGCTTTCGAAAACCAAGAACATTGTGGACGTATTAAGGGTTTTATGTTTGAGTCCTTGCCATCTAAAGTGTTTGGCTCCAATATTCATTCATATAGTGGGACATCTTCAAAATATAAATTAAGATATTTTTAATTTATATCTTTCTTATTAATTTACCCTATAATTTCTCTACTTATTTGTTGATATGAATGGGAACGGATTTATGATATGCAAATATCAAACATAGTGCATAATAGATAAACTAAGATGACAATTTTTTTATATTATTCAATTTGACTAGTTTAATTGATTTTGTGTTCTAAATTAGGTTTCTTCTACATTGACATCACAAGTCAATGAAATGAAGGTAATGATGATTTCTTTTCCAAAAGTAAATTGAAAAAAAGAGAGTAGGAAAATAGGTTTTAATTTAATTTAAGAAAACTTAAAAAATATTAAATAAAAAGTTCTTACCTTAAATATATAGTAAAATAATAATAATAATGTTGATGCATTCTAAACAAAACGTAATCTAGCATGTTGAGGATTGAGTGGTACATGATAAGACCGGACTCTCTTGCTTAAACAAAAGAAGGTATTCTAAATGCATGGCTGAGCTTCAAGATTTTAAACCTTTTATTTTAACTTTCTTTCTTTCAATTTCATATGTTTATTGAAGACACTAAAATCACCAATTGCAACGAGTGGTGTTTTTTTTTTTTTGTAATCGATGGCAGGTGGTCCTGTTTTATTTTTATTTGCATCTTCTTATAATTATTTTGAGTATTTAGTTTCAATTTGGCCCTGTATTTTTTGCTGTTTAAAAGCCTGGGCTTATTCGGCTGGCGCATCATATTTGCTAATTGCCACCAACTTTCCTTTTATATATGCATCATCTTTTTGTTAAGCTTGGGCTTATTTTTTTGCTGGCCCAAATACTTTTCTATTCCCATCACCTTTTTCACATATACACCAACATATAGGCCCTTTTTTTCACCAACTGCAGATTTGTAGTATGTTTCTGGATTTTAGAATCCGTAATGCAAAAAATGTATTCCAGATTCACAAATCCGTAATTTAAAAAATGCAGGTGTCCTTTTTCAAATAAAAGGTCAAGACTAGTTTTGGAATTTAAAATATTTTGGGGGTGCAGGAAGAAACTCTCCTACATTTTTATACACGCACTAGTTTTTACTTAAAAGGCCTGACATTTTGCTTGCCCAAAACTTCCACTATTTGCCACTCCCTTTTATTTATACACTCATCAATTTTTATTTTCTTTAAAACAGTGTGGACCAGTTCATTTGGCCCAATGTTTCCGCTGTTTGCCACCTATGTTTTTACATATACAATTACCAATATTCTTTTATGAAAAGTAAAATAAATAAATAAATACAAATATAATTTTGACAGCCCAAATAAATTTAAGATACCTGTATATGCGTCATCTCACATTTAATATTTTAATAAATAAATAAATATGAATTTTCTTTAAAAAATAAGTCTTCTCTAGTTTATAATATCGGTAGTTTACACTATTTAAGCATGATTCTTAAAAAGTATTAAACATAGTTGCAAAAATATAAAAATTTCAAAAATTAAAAATATTAACACAAACAAACATCCTTTTCACTTTAGAACTACGTAAATACGGATTTTCTATAATAAATGAAAATACGTAGTACCAAAATCAATCATTGTCGAGCCCAAAAAATTTACTTTGACAGTAATGGTGCACTTGATCTTCACTTATACCACTGAACTTGAATCCAAGTTCACATTATTATACAGTGACTTGATTGCTTGAGTAGGAAGAAATAAAAATAGCTACATGTAGAGTTCAATACACATAACCATGAAACTATATACTCTTTTTTTTTGCCAATATAGTGTTGATGAAACTTCCATATCAACAAACCTATATTTTTTTAGCAACGGTGGTTTTGTGTTTTAGAACAGCTAAGATTATCCTCGATTTCTCTCTTCCTATAAGGGTAAGTGAATCGAATATGTCCATGCCACTTTCCTGTTTGAATACATAGAATCCAGTTGCTTTAATGATTGAGGTCTCTATTGTACCCTCATATGTAACCTTTACATGATTCTATTCATTTTCTAAGAAATTATTATTGGCATGTATTAATTTGTTCAATTGTATATCATAAAGATATGTATTATGAAACCATAAATGGGATTGAAACATAAAAACTCATTCTCATCTTCCATAGAATACAAAAATAACTTTGTCAACGAAATTATTATGAAACCAGAGAACTTGAAGGTCCATTGCTTTGGTGATTGAACCACTCTAGAATCCTTGTTCTAAACAAAACTGAGTCTTTGGAGCCTCAAGAAAATCCTTCTAATCGTAGAGAATTCATAAGTTTGTAAACAACAACTACACTACATGTTATTAAATCATTACATTAAAAATAAAAAGACAATACCTGATTTAGGAAACATGCTTGTACTTGATGAAGTCAAGGATCTATAGTTTTTTGCAAAGAAATATTGTGATTTTGGAAGAATCCCTCAATTTCTTGAAGATGAAAGCTTAAAAACTAACATTCTTAATGCATTAAGGAATAATCGTGAAATCATTGTTTCGTAGGTTTATTTCTTTAACACAAGCAAACAACGTGAAGCCCTATCCTAAAAAAATAATTAGACGTTGCATTTTAGGGCCCAAATTTGTTCTATCATTAAAGATACTCTTGAGCCACCTTTTTTTCACCCTTTTTTTTTAGCTATCACAACTCTTCAATTCCTATTGAATAATGTTGAAACTATACCTAGAATAACTCCAACATTTAATTTGTTTTTATATTCACTTGTTTTGAGATATTAGGATATATAGTTACTTTTTAGCTCTATTAAATGAGTTTTAACCTATTTCGGCAAGTGTACCGAGTCAGAAATAATAATTTGTCTTAAAATATGGATATCGAACTTACAAGGAATAGTTCTTTTAAAATTTTAACGTGTAAAACTCACTAGATATTGAAATATGTGCAATGAATTGATTCAAGAGATAGTAACAATGTTTGAACAAAATGTGCTTGTAATTTAAATAAAAAGCAGAATAAATGATTATGAGAATTTGATTGATAAAATTGGGATTGAAGTCAATCTTTCTCACTCGTTTATATTTTGCTAAATAAGAACATACAACATTCTTACTTAATTGACATTGATGCAACAAAAAATGTCATTCACATTCATTCCTCAAATATGAAATTATTAAGATCACCTCCTAAATATTGATTCCTCAACTATTTTGCAAATGTTCTTATCATTAAGAAAAAATGTTATAAATCATTTAACATATTTTAATATATTCCTAGTATTAAAGCACATCAAGTATTTTCATTTAGGTCAGGTCATCATAAATACTTCCCAGTCAATTCCAAATATCTAAATCAAGAATAAAAATTCAGGCTTTAAGCATAAAACGAAAATAACAATATCAAATAAGCATAGATAAATATCACCTCCATACATAGGAGTTTTAAACAATTACATTCAATCCTAAAGGAAAGGAATTAGCCATTCATAGTAGGGTTTACATGAACCAAAAGATGATTGAAAGCAAAAGAAGAAGATCCAGAGTGTTTCTCCTTGATAGCTACCTCCTAGGGTTTCCTTTCTCCCTGGTTTCTATATACCTTACGCCCTTATTTAACCTAATTCGGCTTGGACTAAATGAAATTTGTATTCATAATATTTCCCTTTGCTTCATCTCTCCTTAAATTCCTGAAAATAACACAAAATTGGAAATTAATAATTCTATTAATCTCAACTCCAAAATATATTATTAATTTCTAACTTTTCAAATTATGGTTGAGTCACATTGAAAAAAGACAAATAATCCAAAGGAAAATTGTTGGTGGAGGTCAAATGTCAAGTGTGAAAAATGCGTTGATTTGGGACATGTAGAACGAATTAGTAAGTCTAAACAAAAGAGTCAAATGTGACTTTGGAGGATGATAAGTACCATAATTCAGTAATATTTCACGCAAAAAGATAGAGACTTATTGATGTGAGTTGATTTTAGAATTGCACATTTTATAGGTTGCACTTTGTTTATGATTTTTTATATTAAGTAGAATATGGTGAGAAACCCAAAGAAGATTCCCACTGGACACAAACTTAGCCAAGTGGTTAAGTAAGTGTGATGGTTCACTTATAGAGGGAAAAGAGAAAACACAATTATATGGTGATGATGATGAAAAGGTGCATAATTAAATAGCATATAAGGGAAAGAAAGAAGATGTAAACCGAATAGACAAAGATGAACACAAGAACATAAAGGAATGGAAAATAAAAAGATGAAAGGAAAGATAAGCTTAGGATGATGAAGGTGTGGTCACGCCACATGGAGGGGGAGGAGACTCCAAGATGAGTGGTGAAGAGTCGCCACTTGAGGTGTTGTGCACTCAAAATAATACCCAAAGATAATAGGAGACTCAGTTCACTAAACGCTATGACAGAGTTTCTTTACTCTCAAAATTCAATGTGTGAAAATACATGAGGCAAGATACCCTTTATATAGGAGAGAGTGACTTGGGGAGCAAGAGTGAGAGGGGTAGGGGCATAATTTGTGAGAAACCTTCTAAAAGCTAGGTCAAAGAAACACTAAACCCAAGTGCACATGTCATGGAATGTGGGTTTGGCACAAGCCCAATTTACTAAGTACACCCTACTCTAGTTTATTCTTCTATTTGGAACCCTATAAAGAGCCAAAATTGTTTACATATACTTGTCTTGTTAAAATACCAGATGAAAGAACATTTGATGCTCTGGACTATGTTCAATTCTTCTTCTGCTGAGGTCCTTCTGATGTTTGGTAGGGCCTTGTCTTGAATGCTGAGATGAATGACCTAATTGTGAAGTGTCCATGGTGTCCTTAGTCATCTTCTTGTCGAGTTGGGTTGTATCACTTATGGACTTTAATTGTTAAAAGAGTTATAATTCAACCTCTATAATAAGAATTTTAACCTTTTTACATATTTTTGGATTATAAGATGAATAAGAACAATTTATTCTCAAGTTTGTGCTAATTTCAGGAATATAGGGGAAGATGGAGATAAAAGGGCCAAAAGAGAATGGACAAGTTAAAGACAAGATAAAAAGAAAAAGTTGGAACATTGAAAACTCATCAAACTCGCCCAAACAATATTCACTACAGAGGAAATCGCCTAAGACTCTCCCAAGGTTTGCTTAAGCGAGTTAGCTGTAGTGAAGTTGGGTTTTTTCTCGTGAAACTTGCTTAAGCAAGCAATATTTCGCTTAAGAGAGATGCCACTTAACCCAAGCCCAATTAGGTTAAATAGAAGGCGTGAGGCATAACCCTAAACATCATTGGGATGATAATTAGGGATAGAAAACCCTAGAGGAGGCAGCCATCAAGGAGAAACATCCTGGATCTCCTTTTCTTGCTTTCCATGTTTATAATGGCCAATATGGGTGGCTAAGTCTTTCCTGTGGGATTGAGAGTAATTTGTTCAAACTCTTATGTATTGAGGAGATATTTATTTATAATATTGTGTTCTTTACCGATGATTGACATTATCATTTTATTCTTAAAGTTTGAATCTTTATTCACAATTTTGATCCTTAGATTTGACTAGAAAGTACTTCTAAGCATCAGACCTAAATGATAACGCTTAACATATTTGAATGCTAGAAATAGATTTGAAATGTTAATTGATTTATAACATTTGTTTGTAATGATAATATGTTTTTATTAAGTATACGAGGAATCAATATTTAGGAAACAATCTTAATAATCTTGTATGCGAGAAATCAATATGAATGATTTTTATATGTGCTTCAATGTCAATCAAGATGAAATGTATATGTTTTTATTCATTGAAAATACAGACGAGTGAGGATGATTAACCCCAATCCCAATTTTCTCAATTGAATCATCCAAATCATTTACTTTGTTTTTAGTTAATTTCTTACAAATTTTATGATACAAACAACCTTTGAAACAAAGATTTACACATCTTTTTATATTTAGTGAATATTATACTTGAGATTTTAGAGTTTTTCTTGTGGGTTCGGTATCCGTCCTTTGGAACAATTTATTAATTCTAACTCAGTACACTTGTCGAATTAAAGAGTCATCAAGCTTTTTGGCGACGTTACCAGGGAGTAGTTTTAATTTTATAGTACAAATTCCTTAATATTTTGAATATTTTAATTGTTTATTGTTTTAATTTTTTTTATTATGTCATATTTGTTTTAAATTTTATAATTTTATTATTTTTATTGGTAGTTACTCCTTGTGATAATCCTTGAGTGGGTTGTCTTATATGATATTAAGAGGACATGTTTCTAAAGACCAATTGCAATTTGAATCAAAAATTGAAAAAGAAAGCTAAAAAAGAACAAGGTTAAAAAGAGAAAAGAAAAGCAAGGAGTTAGAGAAGATTCCTCAACCACTTCTACCCTTCACATTAAAATTTATCATGAAGAAAGTAACATGGCTGAAGAACAACCACCACAACATAAAATAACACTTGGAGATAGACTATGTAGCAGGGACCAAGGCATTTTTCTAGTATTGCAGTATCTGCTACCACTAAGGCATTGGAGATGAAACCTGCATTCCTTCTGATCAATACCTATCAATTTACAACAATGGACCATGAGGATCCATATACATATTTGTCTACATTTTACGAGTTGGTGGGAACAATGGGCTTTCAATCAGGTGATATTGAATATGTTTATTTGCGTTTGTTTCATTTTTTCCTTGGCAGTAAAAGCTAATGAATGGATCAAATCCCATCCAAATCAGAGCCTCACCAGTTGGAAAGATGTAGAGGAAAAAATTTTAGATTCAAAGTGATGTTGAGAAAATGCCAAAATCATGGGTTTGAAGATATTGCACAATTGAACATCTTTCATAATGGCCTCAGATCTGATACAAAAATGCTTCTACATGTTGTAGCCGGTGGTATAATTATGGTTGTTTATGTAGAATAGGCAACAAATATTATTGATGCATTGACTTCAATAGATTATTAAGCCCAACATGATAAAAAAGTTGTTCAAAAGAAAGGGTTGTTGGAGCTTAATAATTCATATCCAATTCTGGCTCAGAATAAAATTTTGACACAACAACTTGAGGAGTTATAAGCTGTGCAATCTTCTCAGAGGTAGACTCAACAAATAAGGTGTAATTTTGATAAGGTGCTCATCCCAATGGCCACTATTCTTATCAAAATAATTCATCTGAAGCAAAAGTCAATTGTATAAGTAATCAGGGAATGTAAGGTGGTTTTTCCAACAACAATAATTATAAAAAAAAATATGTCTCAAGGATGGAAAAGCAATCAGAACCTAAGTTTTGGATGGAAATAAGATGTTGCTTCATCTAACCGACAAGTCCCCTTTTAACAATAATCACTCTATCTTTCAATTGAGGAGAGAACAAGCAAATTGGAGGAAAACTTGGAGAAATTCATGCAAGCTTCTCTGTCCAATAAGAAGAATAATGAAGTTGCGATAAGAAATTTAGAAACACAAGTGAGAAAAATTGCTAAATAGTTGGCAGAGTGACAGAGTGGTCAGTTTTCAGCTAACACACAAACCAACCTTAAAGATCATTGCAATTCAATTACCAATAGAAGTGGTATAGTAGTAGGAGAGGGATTGTTGATAATTTAGTTGTTGAGGAAGTGAGAAAAGACGAGAAGGAGGAAGAGAAAAAAACAAAGAAAAAGAGTGAAAATAAAGATAGAGGTGTTCCATTAAGGGATTTACCATATCCTCATGCTCCTTGAAGAAGAGATAAAGAGAGGCAATTTGATAGAATTAAACAAATTTTTTAAAATTTGTAGATTAATATTTTGCAGAGGCTTTAGAGAAAATGCCAACATTTGTAAAATTCATGAAGGAGTTGCTGACAAAGAAGAGGAACTTCATAGATGAAAATACTATAGAGTTAGAGGCTAGTTGCAATGCTATTATTAAGAAAAGCTTGCCCTTAAAATCCAAGGATCCATAAAGTTTTAATATTCCAGTAACCATAAGTGCTTTATCTGTGGACAATACTTTATTGAATTTGGGGGCTAGTATTAATTTACTGCCTTTGGCTATGCTGAAAAGAATAAGTGATTTGGAGGTTAAACCACTAGGATGACAATATAGTTAGTTGATAGATCAATAAAGTATCCATATGGTGTGGTTGAAGATTTTTTTTGTAAAGGTGGATAAATTCATAATTCTTGTGAATTTTGTGGCGATGGACACAAAAGAATACAAGGAGGTTCCCCTGATACTTGGCAAACCTTTCATGAAAACAGTTAGGTTATTATTGATGTTAATAAGCCTAAAGTGAGGGCTTAAGATGATGATGTAACTTTTAATATTTTTTATGGTTTGAAACATTTTAATACAAGGAAAGATTGTTTAAGAACAAATGCAACAAAGGAAGCATGTTCTGAAACTAAAGAGCAGTAGGACCTTTCAAATATTTTAGAAAAAGTTATCCATCATTTACTTCACAAGCAATAGAAAAGAAGAAAAAGCTTGTACCCGAATCTGTGGAAAAGCAACTCAATACTAAAGAGTTATCTACATCATGTGTAAATGAGGAAGACAAGGTTCATCAAGAGGCAATTATAGTGTGGGCTGAATTTAAACCTGATCAAACAATTATGTTTAGTAGTCCTAAGATAAAATTCCTACCTAGAAGGTTAAAGACAAAAGGGTAAAGTTTGTAGGTTGTCAAAGAAATCAAGACTGATGGAACTATTGAACTTTAAATTCCACACTCTAGAAGAATTAAAGTTGTAACCAGGAAATTGTTAGAACAAAGGGCTCATCCACCTTAGAGAAATATGCGTCAAGTTATATGACGTTAAACAAGCGCTTCCTGGGAAGCAACCCACGAAATTTTTTTTACTATTGATTGTTTATTTTTTTATTTTATTTTTCGCTTTGATAATAATTAATAAAATCCATGTTATTCTTTAAAAATGGGAATTGTTGTGCAAAGAAACTCGTCTAGAAGAGATACAACTCGCTTGAGCGTTTCAAAATTGTGTGCTCAAGGGCAACCAATCCCTGTATGCCTTCATATCAGTTTGGAGCTTATGTTGCATTGCCTGGGGACACATATTATTTTTTCGGGGGCCAGTAGATGAAGCAAGACTATCTACAACTATAGATGAGGATTTCAACACAGAGGTAGATGAGTTGCTAAGAAGAGATGATTGAGCAAAAAACATGTTTTTTTCTTTCTAGTTATTTTTTTTTCCAGTTTGCTTAATTTTCTTATTTTGTTTTAGTTGTTTAATTTGCTTATATTATTTGTTGAGTTATTTTTAGATTTATTTTATTTACTGAGTTGTTTTTTTAAGTTTTATTTTGTTCTTAAATGTTATTGTAAGATCTGGAACATTAATTTGAATTGTGAGAAAAGTATTAATTGGACTTTGTGTTTAAAGATTAGAACAATGAAATCATATAGACATAGGTTGGAAAATAAAATGTGTTGAATCCATATTCAAAATTTCTTGAGATTGTGATACATGAAAATTAAACAGGATGATCAGTTGGAATAGAGAATGATAAGCAATATGCAATTAGACTAATTAAGCCAAGTGTGTGTATCTTAAACAGTGTGAGAGATTCACTGATGAATTAACAGTTGCGGTTGCTTGATTTTTTACTTTATGCTACATCAGAAAAGAGCTTGAAAATGATTAAGCCATTTGTATTAATTAGAAACCTAGAGCCAAATAGCCAACCTTTATTTAAATTGATTATATCTTTGTGATAGTCCTTTTTGAGCCAAGAATATTTTTTTTTATTATTGCACCCTAAGCCTTAACTGATATATTTTCCTACCTCTTGGCATGTTTAAGGAAGGAAGGCACAAATGCAATATATATATAGAAAAGGGAATGGTTGGTTTTAGTTTTTTGAATATTCTAAGTTTAAGTTGTAAGAATTAGTGGCCTAATCAAGAGGGGGTGGGGGGTGGGGGGATGAATTGTTTTCACAAGATTTTTGCAAAGATTGGAAGTAGAATGAAAAGTTCTGAAAAATCAACCAATTACTTTTTGTTCAACTGAATAAAATTTTTGTTTTAAGGTTTTTTATAGAAAATCAACTTGTTGTTTTCTCGAACAACAGGTTGTTTATACCAGCAAAATATTAAACAATGTTAAAACTAGTGTATAAGAGAAGAGATAGAGAGAATCACACAAGAGGTTTATAATAGTTCACTCTTAACCAAGAGCTACATCTACTCCTCAGCTAACGACTGAGAATTTACTATGTAATTGATCCGATCGGTCATCGGTAGTCGATGACGTCAGCATCAGAGAACCACGTGGACCACTCGCAGGGTGACACGTGGACCAGGTGGCAGAGAGGTAAGGGGACGATCGCCAAGAGAGGTGATTGGTGGTCAGTAACCAAGTTACCACCGACAGATCAGGCGGCAGAGAGGTCGGGGGATAGATCACCCAGAATGGTGATCGGTGGTCAGTAGCCAAGTGACCACCAGCAGACCAGTTCCCAGACTC
>Ga0123342_1008698_pt1 | contig 12601 bp, 9 predicted proteins | sample Turbeawhitnodule_FD_89960 | JGI IMG/M metagenome (GOLD analysis project Ga0123342, IMG submission 89960) | Root nodule microbial communities of legume samples collected from Mexico - Turtle bean Mexico white nodule | ecosystem: Host-associated > Plants > Roots > Nodule | place: Mexico: Nepantla...
AAGAGACCACGACTGGCCTCTTGTTAAGTCCAATGTCCATTACAGTCTTATGCCACCACTGCATGGCATAGTCTAAAAACTCTAAGGAGGCTAACTTGACTTTTTGGTCTTCTTGGACCTCATGTACATTAAAAATTTGTTCAACTTTAGCTTCCCATCCTAAGTAAATATTGGGGTCACCAACTTTAGCCTCTCCTCAAATTGGTTCAATCTCCAATCTTCTTCTTCGTCATGGCTACCATATTGAGTGAAACTTCTTGTAGCTCTTCTATGCTCCCACCTCCTTGGTTGTCTTACATGAGCCGATTCAAACCTTTGGAGTCTCTCCTCCATTTGTCTCATTTCCTCTTCTTTTTGGGCAAGGGATCTCCTAGTAGTCACCAATTCACCCATAAGGAATGCCTTTTGGGGAGATTGGGGTTTTGATGACTCCCCTGAATAAAGATGAGCCATAATTCACAAGTGAACAAACAATTAGTGAAATAGAAGTTAGAAAACACTCTCTCAAAGTGCGTCACTTTTGGTGAAAAGGAAACAAGAGGAGAACACTCAAAGCACTCAAAAAGAATTTGATCCTCTCAAAAAGGTCTCTCTTGGTGTTGAAAATATTCTCAAGTGAAAGAGGACAAAGCCAAAAACACTTGATCTCAAAGAATCACAACAAACTTAAGAAATTTGAAAAGAACATAGAAAGGAATGGTATATGGCATGATGAAAGGATGGAAAAGAGATAAGGTGAAGGAAGCTCATGGAGAAATGGAGAAGATGATAACGCCACTTGGAGGGTGGGAAACTCCAAGATAGTGAAGGAAGAGCCGCCACTTGAGATGTTCACACACTCAAGATAAGACCCAAAACCATTTAGGAGACTAAGCTCACTAATCACTCAAGGAGAGTTTCTTTACTATATTCAAAATCAAGTTAAAATACATGAGACAAGACACTCTATTTATAGGAATGGGTGCCTTGGTGGGCAAGATGAGGGAGGGGTAGAAAAGTAATAAGAGAGGGGCAACCTAGGGGTTGACCTAGGTCAAAGCCGCCCCCTAGTCTTAGCTTCTAGAAGCTAGGGCTACCTCCTAATCCTAATGGACTTGGCACAAACCCAATTTGATAAATACACCCCCGTATTATGCTATATGGACCCTACTCTATTGAAATTAAAAACAAAGAGACTAGCTGGTGCTCAGCTCCCATGGCTTGGGCTCTGCTCCTGGTGATCCTCTGAGGAATGATGGGCTTTGAAGCACTGGCTAGTGGTGGGTCTTGACCTAGACATGGATCCTGTGTCATGCTCTAGGTCATCCTTACGGAGGGTTGGACTTGGTCAGAGGATGTTCTATCTCTCTGGTCTTCATCGGTGGCGTACCCTCCTTCATACAAAGCCCAAGCAACCTCCTATTCAAATGTAGCTTGTGTAAATGGGTGTTGTCCTAAAAAGCTTCTCCAATTTTAGTCATGTCGCTGTTCAGGTCTTTTCCTTTGCAACTTTATTAAAAACTTCATCAGAAAGCGATTGAAGGATTGGTATTGGCTCTTTTCCACCCTTGGGCTTTTCAATCAATCCCAATTTAGTGATTTTCTGTGTAGTATGGGTACTCCATAAGTCTTGCAACACTTAGTAGTGTGGGTATTCCATAACTCTTGCCACCCTTACCAATTTCTTTAAGGAGATCCAACATATAGTTTCTTTGAAATAAATATGCTTTACGTAGAGTAAAAAACTTATGAGGAGTGAACTTCTACTTCAAAATTGTTTTTGGAGCTCATCATATCTTGCAACTACTTCCTTTTCATCTTTCAGTCTCTTTGCAATCTCCCAAGTTTCATTCCTTTTCAATGCACTCATCTCTTCATTCATATAACATGAATCCAATGATCATCCTTCTTTGTTGGAATGACTGGGAACATGATCCATTAGGAATATTGACAATGTTTAGGCCTTTAAATATTTGTTTTGGTATTTAGGCATGAGCCCTTTTAATTTATTTTGGTTATGTTTGACAAAATTAGCTAATAGTTGAAAGCTCAATAATTGTATTTAGTGTTTGGCAATGAAGATGATAAATATAAAATAATAGAAAAATGTAAACTTTTATAATTTTTATTTGCAAAGCAATTACTTTGATTATATGTTTTATTTTTAAATTTTTTATAATACACTAATGCAAATATAAGCAGTTTGGTGTCTATGTATCTACATTTTTTATGACAATAAAAATCAATTAATACAATTAAAACATAAAAAATAAACTAAAAGTCATCATTTTGGATAGTTTCTTGCAAAATATGGAAAGGAAAAGATTGTTTAACAAAGATGAGAGTGACACGGTAAAATTATACATATAGATGATAAAATTCATGCTAGACATTGTGAATTTTGACATCTTAATTAGATTGACACCCATAGGGCACCAAACAGCCCTTTATATTGATTAATATAGGGGTTAAGAAATGCAATATAAAAAACTATTATCTTTTTGATATCACAATCAATATTTTTATTTTTAATGTCAAAATAATAAAATAAATGGTGTAAATAGCAAATGGTTAAAATAGATAATGTAATATGAAAGTAACAAAAAGATAATTATTATCCGTCATTGTGATTATGTTATGTAATAAAAAGTTATCTTAGTGGAAGAAGAGAAAAAAAAAATCTAGAATAAAAGTATACCATGTATACAAAAATATTAGAGGGGAAATTTAATAAATAGTTTAAGGATAAAATGGAAATAAATATAAAAGCTAGAAAGTAGAGATTAGGGATTTAAGAACTGCTATTTCAAGTACAGTCTCAAAAAACTTTAGAAGTTATTATTTATCTATTTGGTAGTTGGTATTCTATTGTAGAAAATTGAACAGACAGAATCTACTGTTCATGATTCCTTGTTTGGAAAAAGGTCTCTGGAATTCCGATTCCTTTCTCTATCTCATCAATTCATATACCATGTCTCTTTAGTGTGACATTCTCTTTGTCAAATCTCACCTACTGAAAAGGTTTCCTTTGATTCTTTGTCTCTTTACTTTGACCAGCTTTTCTATTGTTTAATGAAATTTTTGAAAATGTTTCAGCTTCAAGATACTGAGACAACCTCTGGTGAGTCAGAAGTAAAGTTTCAGGTGTCCCGGGATACATTGGGTGCTATGCTACGATCAATGGCCTATATCCGTGAGCAGCTTTCTCATGCTGTAAGTATTCTATTCCTGTTATCTCTATATTGGATGCGTATGATATAAAACTTTTATAATTTATCTGAGGTGTTCTTTCTTTTCTTCTATGTTTTCTACCATGTATAATAATTAGTTGTCTGTCGACCAGCCCGCCCATGTAAAATTTGCAGATATCCAGAGTAATCGAGAAACTTGATAATGTGGAATCCTTTTATATGACAGATGAAAACGACTATTTATAATTCTTAAGAATTGACATTTTTAAAGCTAACTCAACCTTACAAAACCAACTTATAAGGTGAGATTCACTTTGAGACCTCCCAACTTGTGCGTGAGATTAGATATTTATTAGTGATTCAATTACTGCATGATAGTGGGTGACACGGTAGGTCCAACAAACTCTCGTTACAATAAATTCTAAATGATTTTGATACTGTCTTAAGAAGTGAATTTTAAGCTTAACTAAACTTTACAAAATCAATTTGTAAGATGAAATATGCATCCACTTATATTCTATTAGTTGACCTTATCTCTATGTGGGATCTCCAACAAAGATTTATTAGAAAGAGTAAAGAAATGGTGCATCCGGATGTTCTATTTTTAATTTAAGCATCTATTTAGTGTTTTAGAGCAATGAAACCCAGTATATCAACCATCTAAATAGAGCTGTGTAATCCCTCTGCGTATCTGATCGGGAAACTCTCTTGAAGAAAACCATGTGAACAGGAAAAAAAAAGAGGCCATCCTCCTTAAGTTGTCACTGCTTCAAAAGTTAAGTAGTTCCTAAAGCTTGAAGTTTGACTATTTCATGATTAAGCTCCCGGATTGTCTTCTGTTTGCCTCACTCCAAATTTATCACGGTATATAGCAGTTAAAATTTTCGGACAACTCTTAACGAGTTTAATTGATCAAAGCAACACATGAAATTTCTCTAAAAGCAGAACATGAAAATGAGTACAATGATTTGAGATTTGTAGAGCTGAAGCACCAGTTAGCTTATCGTTAGCATTTTGTATCATATTAAATTATTTTCAAAAATAAAACCTGCTACTGAAGCTAGTATTTGTAGCATTATATAGGCAATGTTAAAGTTATTATTTATCATTCAAATTGGTTTGTACTGTTCGTAGACCTAAGCACATATTCATAGATCATATGGCACTTTGCTGATCTGAGTTGTTATAAGTTTTCAGTATGTTTCGAGTATGCCTTGTAATTTATTATCGAAAATATTGATATATATTCAGTTTTTGGGGCTTAATTTACATTGGTTTATCCAAAAATCCGTTTCATTACTGGATAATGCCTTCTATTTAAATATTAATATTCGTTTCGATGTAACATTTTGGCAGGACGATGCACAGTCAGAACCTCTATCTAAAAAGCATAAGAAGTAAAGCATCAAATTTTCCTTTCATGGGACATATCTTACGAAAAAGGCTTAGAAAATGCAGTGTATCTATTGTATTTGAAGTTTGCTAACTTATAGGTTTTTACAAGTCTGTAGTAACTTATTGTTGTACATGTATCATATCTTAAGGGCAGATTAGTTATGCAAAGCAGTTGAATAAATACTCTCCGTTAAGCAACCCACTAATAACGAATGAAAATGGGTTTATCAAAGTAAAGTATACAGGGTAAAAATGAGCAAGGGCATTTGGAAGAATTCTAATGGAATTAACTTGACATTTGATCAAGAACTTTTACAGATTTATAACAAATATTGGTATCTACATTTACCATGAAAGTTTAGAAAAAGATTAAGTTCTGTTTCGACTAAAAAAAGTTCATTTGGTTTAATGTTCGTCCTTCAAGTTTTATTCTAGACATTCTTTTTGTAATAGATATAAATTCCCTGACTTTATGTGTTTTGAGTTGTTTTATTGGAGTTCTATTGTATTTGGTTTGCATCAGTTTTGATTTGGTGTTCTATATTTTTCTGTGTTTTTCTTCATTTATATATGATTTTATATGCAAGTACATATGATTGTTAAGCTCTGCAATGTGAGTCTAATTAAGATGTTAGGGTTTAGATTAATGTTCGACATGCAATCTTTTATAATAGTTAGTATTATTGTGACATCAATTTTCTTTTCAATTTTCTTGTGGTAAAGGTAAGATAAGTTAAGTTATAATTGAATTGTAGCATTTACGTTGTTATACATAGAAAAAGTTCCATTCTAACTTTTAGGTATAACTTTTGCTTTAGTTGCAAGGCAAGTGCCCAATTTAACTATTGGTATAACTCTATTGTTAAGAGAGAAATTGTTGTAGCTGACATCAATTGTTTTATGACAGAGATTAGATGGATCAATTCATAATCAAACAATGATTGAGTTGTTATATTCTTAAGTACAAAAAGTTTACCTTGATTATGTGTTATAGTTTTTTTGACCTAATAATAAGTGTTTAATCCGAAAAAAATAATTGTTAATCATAGGATAGGCTATTTGAATTTGAATGTTTCACCAAGAAGCGAATCAAAGTGACAACCCTTTAGTTTATAGGTAAGACCATTCACCACTTATAATTGAACATGAATTTGAATGAGAAAAAATATTATAGTAAATTTACGAGAGAAAGAGTTCTTTTGTAAATATGAATCTTATTTTTTTTGTTTGGGATCAAGTGACAGTTCTTCATCACTGATCTTGAAAATCTCTAGTAGTATGTCTATTTTTTTTTCTCCATTTTCATTATTTTGTCTTTTGTCCGATTTTTACTTTACTTTCTCGTTATTTTTGTGAACCTCCTCTCTTTTTTTTAACCTTTGTGCTCTTGTTGCAAGCTTTCACACTACTTGATCCGATCAACTTAAATTTGTGTCGAATAGTGACTATTACATACTATTTTCACCAACAATTCATAAAAAATTAACATCCTATTTCAACATCATCTTAAAACCCAAAATATAATATCTATAGTAAACAAGCATTCTATAGAACAAATTTCACTACAACATCACACCAATCTATTACATCAGACCAATTTCTCACTTAATGGATCTTATGCTACACAAATTACTCCTTCTATTCTCGTTATAAATCACTACTCCATACTTGGCCAGACTCATCTTTCTTCATCACTTCCCACTATTCTTTCATTCGTCCTCTTTCTTCCTCATTCCCCACTATTATTCTTTCATTTATGAGGTAATGTTTCTCTTTAAGCTTATAGACTCTGTTTCCTAGATGGATGGAAAGCTATTTTGTTACTATTTTTAAAAAATTAGCATCTATTTCATTTTTCTTTGCTTGTCTCTCGTCTCTTTGACAAGACATTCCTGCATGGTTAAAGTGTGAACTCGAAATTGAAAGTTCTTTTTTTTTCTTGCTTCTGTTGTAGCATTGTAGTACATTATTATTCTCCCTCCATAGGACTCTTTGACTAACATTAAGTGATAGATGCATTGTGAATATGTTTTCGCAAGTATTAGTTTTATCCCAGTTACTTGTGGCTAATACTTTATGTTGCGTTTGTCCACATGTCGTTTGGAGACAAAGTGTAGTTATTTTTTTCAAGTTGCGCGTGTCCATGGTCATGCGTAGAGGTGCATAAATCCTCTACTTCCCACTGTTATTTCATTTGTCCTCTTTCTTCATCATTTCCTACTATTCTTTTGTTCATTCATAAGGTAATGTTTCTTTTTGAGCTTAGAGACTTAGTTTTCCCATATGGATGAAATGTTATGTCATTATTGCTTTTTCAAAGATTAACATCTACTTCATTGTCTTTATTTTATTGTTATTTGTTCATTATTTGTCCATTTATCTTTTTTATAAGACACTCTTGCACATTTAAGGTGTGAACTCAAAAATGAAAGTTTTTATTATTTTTTTCTTGCCCCTACTGTAGCACTGTAGTTCATTTTTGTTCTTCCTCAGGACATTTTGACTAACATTAATTGATGGATGCATTATGATGATTTTTTCACATTCATTGGATCTCAGCTACTTGTGGCTAATACTCCATGTTGTGTCTGTCCACATGGCATTGGGAGACAAAAAGAAGTTTTTCTTCTTCATGTTGTGCTTGTCCTTGTGATGCATAAAGATGCATTAAATGCTTTATTTTCTATTGTTCTTTTATTTGTCCTCTTCTTCACTTCCCATTATTATTTTGTTATTCTCTTTCCTTTTCACTTCACATCGTTCTTTTTAAGGTGTGAGCTCGAGAATGATTATTGATGTGAGTTGATTTTAGCATTGTTCATTTTATTGTGTGACACTTTACTTAAATTGAGATTTTAGAAATTTAAGAGTGAAGACCTTAGGAAAATCCCCACTGAACATTAACTTAACCAAGTGGTTAAGTAGATGTGAATGTTTATTTCACAAAGGCAAAGATCAAAAGACAAGATATGGTCAGAATGGATGCAAAACTCAATTGATAATGACAAAACCGAGAGCAATACAAGGAAGAAAACAAAGATAATGAACATAAATGGAAGGTGAAAATGAAGGAGAATGCAAGAAGGAAACTTATGGAAAAGGAGAGTGATGATCACGCCACTTGATGGGTGGTAACCATCAAGATAAGTGGAAGGCCGCCACTTAAAAGCTTCATTCTCATCAAGATAAGACCAAGGGAGAGGAGATAACACTCACTCAAGCTCACACAATTTGTGCAGAGTAACTCTTCTTCTATTAATTTCAACTTGTAAAATACAAAGGGGAGACCTCCTATCTATAAGAGGAGGAGCCTTGGAGAACAAGTAGTGAGGGTAGGAAGGGAAGAGTAAAAGTGATAAGGCCTAGGTCATTGACTATTGTCAATGCCGTACCATAATCCTAAAGTTCTAGAAGCTAGGTTAAGCTTCCTTCCTTACAAGGTCATGAGCTAGGCACATCCCCCTATTTGTGCTAAAAGACACCTACTCTACTGAAATTATAAATAGTGAAATCAAATGATGCTCAACACCCAAAGTTTGTGCTCTGCTCCTAGTGATTCTCTGAGGTATGGTAGGTGCTGAGATTATGGTTGAAGAAACTTGCCAGGGCCTTAGGTCTTGGGTCATGCTCCTAGTCGTCCTCCTTAGAGGTTGGGCATGGTTAGTAGGCGCCCTCTCTTCTAGGTCTTCATCATGCTCCCCGGGTGGGAGGGAATTCGTCCACGAATTTGGAAGACCTGTAGAGAAAGGAGTCAGATCACTGATATTGAAAGAATTACTACCTAAGTAAGTATTATGAAGATCCAATTCATAGGCATTGTCATTTATCCGCTTGAGGACCTGAAAATGATCATCCCCTTGTGGCATAAGTTTGGACTTTCTTTGAGTAGGGAATCTATCCTTCCTCAAGTGAAGCCAAACCCAATCCCCGAGTTCAAAGATCAAAGTCTTGCACCCCTTATTAGCATGCTCGACATTCTTGCCTACTTTCCTTTCAATTTGAAGCTTGATGGGGTGGTGCAAGTCTTTAATAAAGGAAGCTTTTTCAAAACCATCTTTGCACAACACCTCACCAAGTAGGGGAATAAGAAGGAGGTCAAGGGGTGTGAGGGGATTGAACCCGTACACAACCTCAAAAGGGGTCTGGAAGGTAGTAGAATTTACTACTATATGAGGTAGCAAATTGTCCCACACCCTTAGGTTCTTGGAAATAAGGCATCTCAACATTTGACCTAAAGTCCTATTGACCACTTCTATTTGGCCATCAGTTTAGGGATGGAAAGTAGTAGAAAACAAGAGTTTAGTTCCAATTTTTTCCAACAAGGTCCTCCAGAAGTGACTTAAGAACTTAGAATCTCTATCTGATACAATACTTCTAGGAAGCCCATGCAATCTAACTACTTCCTTGAAGAAGAGATTTGCAATAAAACAGGCATCATCTACTTTGTGGCATAGAATAAAATGAGTCATTTTAGAAAATCGTTCCACTACCACAAAGATAGAATCTATATCCTTGGATGTCTTGGGAAGAACGAGAATAAAAACCATGGAGATGTCTACCCAAGGCATGTCCAGAATGGGGAAAGGGTATATAAACTATGGGGTTGCACTTTAGACTTAACCTTCCTACATGCTATACACTTATCACAAAAGCTCTGTACGGATTTACGCATGTGGGGCCAAAAGAAATGCTCTTGCAATGTGTCTAAAGTCTTAGCTACCCCAAAGTGTCCCATAAGACCACCCCCATGTACCTCTCTAACAAGAGATTGCCTCAAAGACCCTTGGGGGACACAAAGTCTTTTCCATTTGAAGAGAAAGGCATCATGTATGAAAAAGTCCTTGTGTCCTCCCTTTGAGCATTCTTGATAGATGTGAGAGAAATCAAGGTCATCTTTATAGAGTTCCTTTATGTGATCAAAACCTAAGTATTGAACATCCAAAACATTTATCAAGGCATACCTTCTTGAAAGAGCATCCGCAACCACATTTGTTGATGGATTGACCGAATTGATTTCTTGAATTTTGGAGGATTTGCAGAAGCTTCAATGGAGGAGATGAACAAGGATGGCTCATATAGAGCTATTGTTTCCTTGAAAGTTCATGATAGGTAGGGAGAGTGATTGGTTGGGCCATATCACTTGAGCTAGGTGAAGAAGAAGATTAAAGCGTCTATCCTAGAGAGGCAAGACAAGGGAGTGAGAAAGACTAGCAACTTTGGCAGCAATTTCACTCATTCATTAATCATACAAAATGAGAGCCAAACACCTTAATTTATAGGAGAGAGGGCTGAACATTTTGGAGCCAAAATTTTAAAACTCAAAATAAAACTCTCCAATGAGAAGGTGTCATGTGGAGTCATGTTTTCCATGTTTAGCTCACACCTTCCATGCTAAATCCTCTCCACTCCTAGGTTGCCATGTGGACGTCCATGTGCTCCATGCCAAGGTGATTTTCATCCTCCAATATACCCTAGATGTTTATGGTTACATTGGGCTCAAAGAAGCCCAATTGTTACTCTAACTAGTCACTTTTAACCCTAACTAGACCTATTTTACTATTGGCTCAAATACAAGCCCAATGTCCTATGCTACTTGGCTCAAATATTTGGTCCAATTATTTTATGCTACTAGGCCCAATACAAGGCCCATAAATCCTAAACAACTTTATACAATTTATTTAAGGTAAAGCTTGGCCCCACAAATAATGTTGACTAGTCAGCAAAAACTCAGTCTTCTTGTGTTCTTCTGGCCAAAGCTCTAGTTTATGTTTTGATGAGTTGGAGGTCTTCTTGGATATGTTTGTGCATTCATTCAACCTAGATTTTTCCTCTTGATTGGGCCTATAAAAATAAACAAAATCTCAATTAGACCCATATTTGCATAAATCAATAAACAACCTTTAGGTTTTCATCCTACTTATTATGTGATTGTGTGTGGCTGGAGGCTCTGACATAATTTGTTTTACCTTGCTTATGTTTGATCACATAAGAAAACTTATCAATGAACTCCACCCATTTAGCATGTCTCTTATTGAGCTTGCTTTGGCCTTTCAAATATTTAAGGGATTCATGATCACTATGTATCACAAATTTCTTTGAAAAAAGATAGTGTTGCCAATTTTGCAAGGCTCTAACTAGAGCATAAAGTTCTTTATCATATGTGGAGTAATTGAAATGACTCCCCTTGAGTTTCTCACTAAAATAAGTTATGGGGTGGCCCTCTTGAAGGAGGACAACCCCAATGCCTATGTTTGAGGCATCACACTTTATTTCAAATGTCTTAGTGAAGTTAGGGAGTGCTAAAATGAGAGTCTTAGTCAATTTATCTTTCAAAATTTCAAAAGCTTCCACTTGGTCTTGACTATTTAAACACCACATATTTCTTCATTATGGCATTGAGAGGTGCGACAATGGTACTAAAGTCTTTCACAAACCTCCGATAGAAACTAGCAATACCATGAAAACTTCGTATAACATTGGTGGGTGTGGGCCAATGTCGAATTGCTGCAACCTTTTCCTTATCCACATGCACCCTTTTGAACTTACCACAAACCCTAGGAAGTCTATATGATCTATGGCAAACACACATTTGGCCGAATTAGCATACAAGATTTCCTTCCTAAGGGTTTCCAACACTTGCCTAACATGCTCCTTATGATCCTCTAAAGACAAGCTATAGATAAGAATGTCATTGAAATAGACCACTACAAACTTGCCAATGAAAGGTCTTAAAACATGGTGTATAAGTCGCATAAAGGTACTTGGAGCATTGGTCAAGCCAAAGGGCATGACTAACCACTCATATAACCCAAACTTGGTCTTAAAGGCAGTTTTCCATTCATCTCGCGGTTTAATCCGGATTTGGTTGTAACCACTTTTAAGATCAATTTTGGTAAATATTTGAGACTCATGTAACTCATCCAACAAGTCATCTAATCTAGGAATGAGATGCCTATACTTAGTGGTGATGTTGTTTATGGTGCGACAATCCATACACATCCTTCAACTCCCATCCTTTTTAGGGACAAGAATCACATGCATAACACAAGAACTCAAGCTATCTTGCACCCACCCCTTAGCTATTAAACCCACTACTTGTTGAATTTCTTTGGCCTCGGTTGGATTGGTCCTATATGTTAGAATGTATGGCCTTAAACAAGAGGGGGGGGGGGGAATTGTTTAAAGGGGTTTTCCAAAACTTTTTAATCTAGAATGAAATTCTTTGCAAGAAACCAGATAAGGAATTCGGTTAGCCAAGAAACAAAGCACAAAACAGCAAAACAATTGATTGTTTCTTCGAAACAATCGATTGTTTATACCAGCAAAACAACAACAACTGAATTTAAATGAGTTTAAGGGAAGAAAGAGATACACAAACAGTTTATACTGGTTCACTCTTAAACCAAGACCTACATCCAGTCCCCAGAATCCACTGGGCAATCCACTAAGCAATCGATTACAGATCACACACAAAACCACCAAAGTGACCTTGATCCCCTCAAGAAACACACTTCCTTTGGCTGAGCACACACCAAGAATGTTGATCTTGACAACCTCAACACACTACCCTTCTTGGCTTTACAACACCAGAATTTACAAAGTATTCAGAATGAATCACACTTGTTACAGAATGAACTGAAATTAATACATATGTAATCTTATTCCACTCTCTCTTGAGAAAACCAAAGCTGAAAAGTGAAATATCAAATCTTGAAAGCAATCTCTGAAAAACTCAAATCAGTTTTTCTCTTTTCTTGTTTGTTATAAAACATTAACAAACTATTTATAGCTTTCAAATATTGGTCAAAGCATTTAAAACAAGAGCGCATTCAGTTTGAAAATAATTTAAAGCACACCCAACTAACAAAACAAATTTTGTTAGGATTTTCAAACAAACAATCGATTGATTGCACGAAACAATCGATTGTTTTGGTTTGACAACAAGTCAACCAACCAAAACAGTTTTCAACCTTTTAAAAAACACCTAAGAGTAAAACAATCGGTTGTTTCGACAAAACAACAAGTTGTTTTTCACT
>Ga0123342_1008699_pt1 | contig 12599 bp, 7 predicted proteins | sample Turbeawhitnodule_FD_89960 | JGI IMG/M metagenome (GOLD analysis project Ga0123342, IMG submission 89960) | Root nodule microbial communities of legume samples collected from Mexico - Turtle bean Mexico white nodule | ecosystem: Host-associated > Plants > Roots > Nodule | place: Mexico: Nepantla...
ACTTGTGTTAATTGTTATTACTCAAATCTGTTTTTCTGAATATATTCAAAGATGTTGTTTGTTATCAAATCTTAACAAACTTATTCATTGCATTTAAAAGATTGGTCAAAGCATTAAAGACTGGAGCGTAAACAGTTAAAACATTTAAAGCTCAGTCAAAGCAAAAACCACTTTTTTGTTATGGTACCAAAACAAACAATCGGTTGTTTCCTCGAATCAATCGATTGTTTTGGTTTTAACAGCTCAACCATTTTAAAAACAGTTTTTCAATCTTTTCTAAAAACATCTAAGTATAAAATAATCGGTTGTTTCGACAAAACAATCAGTTGTTTTTCACTTAGTTTGAAAAAAACTTTTCTTTTAAAAAGATTGAGAATGCCTGTGCTTTGGATTCGATCAAGGGTGAATTACAAAACTCAAACTACCCCAGATCCTATCTAAGTCAACTCAGCAACAACAAGCACAACCCTTCAACATCCTTCAAAGGGTATTGAATTCTTCAAAGCTTGAACACCACTTGGTTCAACAATGGCCTCACCACTCTCATTTCATACCTAGCATGCACCTCCAAGGCCACCACACCTCCTAGGAGGGCCTTGTCTATAGACTTCCATTAAGCTTCCGCAAAGATCACCAACAATCCTTCAAGCATGAAGGCACTTTTCCATCAGAATAAGCCTCCCTTTTTGAATGTAGAAATGTTGTCCATGTAAACCTGGAAAAATCATCAACCAAAACAAGAGCATAATGATTCCTTCCAAGGCTCATAGTTCTTGAAGCACCAAATAGATCCATATGTAGCAACTCAAGGGGTTTTGAGGTGGAAACAATGTTTTTCAGTTTAAAAGACTATTTTGTTTGTTTTCCCTTTTGGCAAGCTTCACACACATGATCCTTTTCAAACTTGAGTTTGGGTAAGCCAATAACAAGATCATTTGAAATTAATTTGTTCAAGTGATGCATATGAATGTGTGCAATTCTTTTGTGCCAAAGCCAAGATTCTTCATGCTTAGACAAGAGACAACCTATAGATGTGGAATTTGAAATATCAAGTACATAGACATTATTAATCCTCTTACCAACCAGCAGCACTTCCTTTGAATTTGGTAGGCGAATCTCATAGGAATTAGTTTTGAATGTGACTAGATATCCCTTGTCACAAAGCTAACTTATGCTCAGAAGGTTGTGCTTGAGACCTTCTACATAGAAAACATCATGAATTATGTTCCTGCCGGTTACCTTGAAACGCCTTCGTACGTCTACGTCACGCTCACGTCCAGAGTCCTTACGTTCGCGTATGCTTTCCCTGTGATGAACAACTGAAAAACAAAGACAATGGGCGTCCTACCGGCCGTTTGCACTCCGACGCTCAAATCAGTCCTAGGGCTAGGAAACACCAAAAACTGTATACTCTTGCTACTGTGTGTGTTTAACGACGCAAGAGAATCCCCTCCTGGCCAAGTTTGTTAACTTACTATTTATAGACTTAAAACTAGGGTTTCCTGTTTACTTGAAATGGGCCTTTCTGATGGGCGAGCCCAGCACTGTTGTTACCTTACTCTTAGGACAACCTAGCGCGTGGGGTCCCTAACTGGAGTGCAACCTCTAATGGGATGACCACCTGGATGCCTCCTCGTGCACCTGATCTGTGGGGTCACCCGCCTCTAAGAGTGCCCTAGCTGTTCACGTGTCATGCATGCAGTTTGCCCCTGATCGTGGCCCTTGCTGGCCATGTCCTTCCAGTGGCTTTTATACTTTGTGTCATGCCTGAACGCGTCGTCCACTCTACACGCATGGGCACTCGTGAACTAGGCTTCTCCCTTACTGATAATTGGTGTGTGATCTGGGATCCACTACTCGTGGCCCATCTCTACTGTTTGGATCTTCGATGCCCGACCTCTCCACACTTGTTTAGTGGCAAGTCGGTACATCCTGATGACTGTTGTATGACCACTCTCGGCTCCTTGGCGCACGTGCTTTGCGAGGTACTGGCCCGCACTGCTCGTGGGGCCCGCCTACGTGGCACCAACATTACCAGTGGTTAGTCAACGCCCGGGGACTGGTTGGTACAAATTAGAAAACTATTTTCATTACCAATAGTACCTTTTCCAAGGATCTTTCCCTTGTTATTATCTCCATAGGTCACATGGTCTTCTTGCTTAAGAGTGATGTTGATAAACTTTGATGCATCTCTAGTCATATGCTTGGAGCAACCACCGTCCAAGTACCATAGGTGCTAGTTTTTCATCAAGAAGTTTTGCAAAAATTAAAATTAGGTGGCAAGATCTGGTCCCTTAATAAATTTGGGTCCATGGATGTTTATTTGATTGTTAGGAACCTTAGGATTCTTGGGAACCCACTTTAGGATACCTTTAGGAATAGAAAATTTATGAATTCTGCAAAATGTGACAGAGTGACCCTTTCTCATACAGTAGAAACAACAAACAACCGGTTGTTTCGACTTTTCAATCGATTGATTTTCTGTAATTGTTGAAAAAAGTTTTAAACAACCACTGTTCTTACTTTGTGGGTCAAAACCCAAACCAGATTTTCCAAAACCACAACTTTGAGATGCTAAAACATTCTCAAGGTTGGATTTACCTTTCGAATTTTTGTCTATAGTTTTCACAAGATACAAAACTTTCTGTTGAAGAGATTCACAGTTTTTGAAAGAACTAGATTCACACTTGCAAGAAGAATTTTGATAAATCATTTCTAAGTTTTCAAAATTAGTTTGTGAGTTGCTCAATTCTTCTTCCAAAACCTTGACTCTATTTTTCAACCAGTTGCTTCTACTTTTCAACCGATTGTTTAAAAGGTTTAATCTATGAGCTTCTTCATGAGTCTTTTTAAAAGCCTTAAGAAGTTGATAATAACTATCACATTTGGTAGAGGAAGATGTACTTACATTGTTTGATGGAAAATCTTCTTATGCCATCGAACATACATCCATTTTGGAAGTTGCAGAGGACTCATCACTATCCAGCCAAGCATTTCTTGAATCTTAAGAATTCTTTCAAGAGTATCACACATCTCCTTAGCTGAGACACACTCTAAAACTTTAATAAATTCATTAGAATCAATAGCAGAAACAATTATGTGTTAGCAACACAGTCAAGATGATCTTTTTCATTTTTAGATAAAACAACATTAGTTTCAAGCAAGGGTATGAAAGAACAGTTTGTAATGACATCCCAGATTTTTCTATCTATTGAGTCAACAAAAAATTTCATTCTTATACACCATAGTTGATAGTTCACACCACAGAATAGAGGTGGTCTATTTAAAGAAGCACCTTCCCCAAAAGAAACCTTGTGAGCCATTAAAGAAGTTTTTTTAAAAAAACAAAACTTGAATAAATTTCAAGAACCTAGCTCTTGATGCCAATTGTTAGAATTAATGAGCTAAACAAGAGGGGGTGAATTGTTTGTCAAAAGATTTTCATAAAGATTGGCTAAGAATGAAGATTTATCAACAATCACAGAAAGAGCAATTAGGGAAGCCAAACAATCAAAACAATTAAAACTGTTTGCAGAAAAACAATCGGTTGAAATTTCATTTTAATCGATTGTTTATAGCAGTAGAGACAAAAACCACATCAATCAATTTATAATGAGAGAGAGAGAGAGAGAGAGAGATTACACAATCAATTTATACTAGTTCACTCAACACCTGAGCTACATCTAGTCCCCAGAAAACCACTGGGTATTCCACTAGCAATCAATCACATACTACAAACACTCCACACCACAAAGAGGTGATGTTGACTACACAATAACACTCACCCTCCTTTCTTTTCACACACCAACTGTCAAAACAACCTCTGACCTTAAAGATTTACAAACTTACAAGTATAAAAAGGAAAACAATTACAAGAATAAAAAAGGAACAAATTACACCTGGTATTCAGGAAATCACAGAGCTCCTAAGATCAGTTCTTGAACCAATGCACAGCCTCTAGGTAATCTTGAAAAAACTTTGAATCAAATCTCTTCTCAACAAACGTTTTCAATCTCACTTTTTGTGTATTTTGAATATGCAGGGTAATCAGATTTATAGCTCTCAAATCTAGCCGTTTTAGGCAATTAATAATGAGCCAAAACATATTAAAAAAAATTGAAAACAGGTTTAACAGGTTTTTGAAAAGTTGTTAAGAAACATGACAATGAACCGATTGAAATTTCGTTTTAACCGATTAAATTGGTTTTGACAGTTAGTCAACCAAGTCAAAATCAGTTTTGAAAACCCTCAAACAAGCTAGGTGTAAAACAACCGACTAAACCGTGAAATCAAACGGTTGTTTTTCACTTGACTTAGAAAAACATTTTTCTTTTTCAAAACAGATTGATTCAGCTTGTGTATAGGATTAAGAATGAACTTTACAAGAATTCTAATCATCCTAAAACTAAGCTTCAATCAAAGCAGCACAACACCAAGCTTTTATCATAGGTTTTGGTTTCATCAAAGCTTCATATTCTACAGGAGTATATTTTCTCTTCTTGTCAATTAGTCTAGTCATAGGTGATGAGAAGTTTACATGGTTCATGGTTCATGGGTTTAGGTGGCAACGACGCACTAGTAAATGCAACGAATTTAGATAACTTAAAACTTTTCTATAAATTATATTTACTTGAATGAATTAACATATTTTTACCATTTCCACATTACACGAATGAAATATTTTGAAATTAGGTTAATGAAGTGCTTTACAAGCAGTCAACATATTGGCTTGCATGACATGTATGACTAGGATTGGAAATCAAATCCTTTAAGGAGTTATCTATGGATTCAGAAAAGTTAATTTCATGGAGATTTCATTTGATAACCATTTAGAATGAATATATATCTTTTGTCATATCTAGTTATAAAACCAACTAAGAAGGGATCATATATTTTGTCTCAACATCATGAGTTGTTATCACTGAATAAGTTGCAACTGATAAGCAAATGGTAGTAGAGATCATACTAAGGGTTAGCGAAGCACCCAACTTATAAACACTTTCGATTGACATTTGTAGTCCAGTTGACGACTGAGCAATTTGCATATTTAATTTTTTTTCTAATACAATTGTTCCTTTTAATAGGTCCTTGGGAGGTTAGCATCTCAAATAGCTACTTTAGTTCAAGGAAAGGATAAACCAACTTACACCCTTAATCGTGAGGATGGAGATATGTCCATTGTTCTTGATGCAAAGGATATTTGTGTGACTCGGAGAAAACTCACAGATAAGGTCTACTACTAACATACAAAGCAAGTTCTATGCATTAATACTATTAGTTAGAAGTGTTGAAATATACTATTTATTCATTTTGTTCACTGGCATAGTGTAAAATAAATAGTTTTTTTCTTGTTAAGATGCTAATCTTCTATGAAATTCTTTCCAGTTTATTGTCACTATTTTTGCTTATTTGGTTTCTTATGCTCCTTAGTCTTCAGTTTTATTCATTCTATTTTGACATTAAGTCATGGTATGTAGGTATATTGGCCACCTCAAGGAAATGACTCTAAAGGATCAAATGGCCAATCAACAGGACACTTCAAGAACATTTCACTGATCCGGATTGAAAACATTGTCATCCATTGGATGAAACAATATATATATATATATATATATATATATATATATTATATCTCTTTTCACCGCAATGCTTCTGCCATAACCTGTTATGTTTTCCGTTATTACTTTATAATGCTATGTTTGAATTGAGGATGATAGAATGGATTTGTAACGATGGTTTATTGTAATTTACAAATTTATCCTTGTTATTAAAAATTATTTGAATAATGAATTATGATTTTTTTAGGTTTGAATTAATTAATTTTTTAATATCCATAATTACTTGTATTTTTCAATAAAATATTAAAAAATATAATAGAAAATATTTTTGTGTTAAATTAAAATAAATTTATTAAAATTTATGAAAATAATATTTATTATTATATTCACTTGTTATTTTATACAATTATATATATATTTTTGATATTATAATTTTATTTTATTATTTTCATTATTTATAATTATATGTTGTTATTAATATTATAATTAAATATTTTTGAAGTTATTAAATAAATTTATGTAATATTTAATTTTCTATATCTATACCCATATATCTATACCTATTAATATAGGGGATTCTTCTCTTTAACTTCGCACAATATTTTTCCTATTTTATCCTTATATCAGTACTTGATTTTATTTGATTATTATGGGCATTGCGTCATTTCCTGTTTTTTTCAAAAATTTAAAGTTTAAAATTTTTCAAATTTTCAAACCCTAAAGCCTTTTCGAAACACTTCAAATTTCGAAAAATTTTAAATTTTCAAAAAATTTAAGAATTTTATATTTTTGAAAAATATTTAATTTTCTTTTTAAATTTTCAAAAAATTAAAAGTTTTTAAATTGTCCAAATTGTAAATTTTCAAAAATTTAAATTTTTAACTATATTAGGGAAATAGTGAGAAACAAAAATTTTATTTGAAATTGATTTAAGAAGCAGTCTTTAATCCATATAAGATCTGAATATCTTCACTACACATAAACCCATGTACCCACTCTACTTCCCAATTTCTTTTTCTATACCCTACTTCCCATTTCCTTTTCTCTTTCCTTTCCTTTTTCATGTAAAAACACACTTTCATTCTCACTTCTCTTTCTCTTTTTCTGTTTTGATTAATCTTTGTGGAACCATAATTTGACTTTTTGTCTGATGAAATTGTAATTGAAGTTTGTGACTAGATGGAGGGTAAGGACTCAACAAAAGGAGTTACGAGCACCATCACAAAAATCGGTAATTCTCTTTATGGCATTTCAATTTGTGAAACACTAATTTGACATTTTTCTTATGAAATTATGATAGAAACATGTGACTAGAGGTATAAGAAGGACTCAACAAGAGGAGAAACAGGGTAAGTGATGAAAGTCCTTTATCATTAGACGTTTTATCCTTACATCAATATTTAATTTTATTTCATTATTATGGGCATTTCATTTCCTATTATTTAAAACTTTTAAATTTTTAAATTTTTCAAAATTTTAAATTTTTAAAATTTTAAATTTTCAAAAAATTTTAAATTTTAAAATTTTCAAATTTACAATCACTAAAGCCTTTTGAAACACTTCAATTTTCAAAACAATTTAAATTTTCAAAAATTTTTTTTTTTTTTTTTGAAATTCAAAATTTAAAATTTAAAAATTATTAGAGCAATTTTACTATGTACTTCAAGGTAATCCTGGAATTGAAAGAAAATTGGAGAGATGGAAGAGAGAGAACGCAAAGAACATAGAGACTTCGTATGTTTATTTAGGGGATTTACAAATAAACAAAGAGACTTAGTATGTTGTTATTAATATTATAATTAAATATTTTTGAAGTTATTAAATAAATTTATGTAATATTTAATTTGTATATCTATACCCATATATTTATACCTATTAATAGAGGGGATTCTTCTCTTTAACTTCACTCAATTTTTTTTTCTATTTTATCCTTATATCAATATTTGATTATCATGGGCATTGCGTCATTTCCTGTTTTGTCAAAAATTTTAAATTTTAAATTTTTCAAATTTTCAAACCCTAAAGTTTTTTCAAAACACTTCAAATTTGGAAAAAATTTAAGAATTTTATATTTTTGAAAATAATTTAAATTTTTTAAATTTTCAAAAAAAAATATGTTTTAAAAAAAAATTAAATTTTCAAAAAACTTAAATTTTTTAAATTTTTTAAATTGTCAAAATTTTAAATTTTAAATTTTTTTAACTATATTAGGTAAATAATGGGAAAAAAAATTATTTGAAATTGATTAAGAAGCAGTCTTTAATCCATATAAGATCTTATCTTTACTATGCATAAACCAACGTACCCACTCTACTTCCCACTTTCTTTTCTATACCCTACTTCCCATTTCCTTTTCTCTTTCCTTTCCTTTTTCATGTAAAAGCATACTTGCATTCTCACTTCTCTTTCTCTTTCTATGTTTTGATTAATCTTTGTTGAACCCTAATTTTACTTTTGTCTTATGAAATTGTAATTGGAGTTTGTGACTACATGTGTAATTTTACGGTCACAATTCTCTTAATTTATTTCATTTGATTTAAATAAATACAACAGATTATTCTCCATGTGATTGTTTCAAATTAAGTATGTCTTGTCAGGTTTGATTGACTTCACTTTTGAACAAAATATATTTATTTTAACATGTGATAATAGCTTTATTCACCAAAACAATGTAACATATGGGTATGCAACCCCACAAAATAGATCCTTACTAGATTTTGACTTTGTAATTTATTATTGCCATCCCTGATGATATAGGAAATTTTTTGCTTTCATTTAATAACTGAATTTCTTGTCCATGGCTAGACACTGCATTTGTTTTGAATCCAATGTGTGCATGTATCTGGTTCTGGTAGTATAATTTATTTTTGCTGGATTTGTGTGTCGAAAATACAATAAATAATTTGTGTGGAAGGATCAGGGATGATAAGTCTAGTGATGCAACTTAAGAATTAGAAGAAACCATTAGAGAAATGAAACCTATCCTTATCTCTTTTATGGTAAGTCAATTTTCGGGGACGAAAATTTTTCTTGTTGGGAAGAATGTAAGGACCGAGAAAAATAGTCTTAGAGTAGAAATGATACAATTAAAATGACACCTGGATATTTTATTATTAAAGTGAAAAAGCTATATAAATAGAAAATTAGTTATTCAGGTTTCATTTTAAAAGAACCACCATCTCTCTAGAAGTTTCCTTTTTCTTTCCTCTCCCTTCTCTCTAAGATTTTGACCTTCTCGCTCATCTGTTTGACGATCGGAGTCCACCATTAAACTCCTAGCAGTGAGATCTACAAGACTGCCCGATCAGAATCTTTAATAGAGTAAGTTCATTTTTGTTCCCTTTTTCCTTTCCTCTCCCTTCTCTCTAAGATTCTGACCTCCTCGCTCATCAGTTTGATGATCAGAGTCTGCCATTGGACTCCTGGCAGTGAACTCTACGAGATTACTCGATCAGAATCTTAGATAGAGTAAGTTCATTGTTGGCTCATTTTCCTTTGAGTTAGTTTTGATTTGGTTAGGGTTGTCTTTTAGTTAAGTTTGCATGTGAGGTTTTTATCTTCAAAATTAGTCTCTGTTAGATCAGGGTCATAGTAATATAGTTAGATTTGTGATCAGGACTTTGTGGTGCAGGTTAGGCTATCCTTAAGCTTTTGGTGGGTTTGAAGCTCTTAGTGAGCATAAGCTCAAGTCCAGGTAAGGGAAGCTAGTTTTATTTATTTTTTTAAATAGAACCCTAGGTTAGAAGATCTGGATGTGGGGGTGACGTGGTCACCAATTTCAATTGTTTTTGCTTGTATGATTGTCTCTTTTGAAAAGTAAAATAATATATTGACTGGAATGGTTGATTTTGAATCTTTTATATTGATTTTAAGGTGAATAATTTGTTGAAAGTGTTTGTGATTGAGAATTGAAAGTGTTTGAATGATAATATAAATGAGTTGAATTCTTTTTGAATATTTTGTTGAATTACTTAAATGAGATGTTTGATGAGAAGTGGTTGTTTGAATTTAGATGATGATTGCTTTAGAAAGCATATATTTGAAACTTAGTTATGTGTTTAAGTGAATTTTTATATATAATTGAAAAGTTTAAAATATTTATATGATTAGTGAATGAATTGTTGTGTGATTTGGAAATTCTAAACTTTGGTATGATTTGATTGTGTGATTTGGATATATATTGTGAGAGTCATAATATGAATTTTAATCAAGACATAGTATTTTCAGGAAAGAAAATACCGTGTTAAGATTGTTTAGGATGTGCATTGACTAGAGATTCGTCTAGAAGGAGATATCCTGACTCTCCTGAGATAATGAAATCATATAGATGAAGTTATTCAGGTGGTGAGAGTTGAAGGAGGTTTATATGAATGCGTAAGTTGTTTGAAAGATAACTAACTTGACCTGTTATATGAATTAACCCTGTCATACTAGGAGAGAGATGATATTGAGATTATTTATGCGCATAGCTGTGTGGATTTCACAGTGAGATAGTATGACAGGTGTAGATCTCTGAGTCTAAGTCAACGCATGAGTCTTCCGAAAGTATAGTTAAGTGTCTATGAGTTGTGAGTTAGTAGAAGGCTGACATGAGAAAGATGAATATTGAAATTGTGGATAGACACTTGATGGTTATGTGAAATGCATGAGAAATAATGGATTTATGTGGATGTTTAAAGTTATATTTATGTTATAAGTTTTAAAAAATACCTAGCTTACCCTTTGTTTTGTTTTGTGGTTGTTTTTCTTTGATCTGTGATGATCGTGTATTTTACACGGGAGCAGATGATGTTACAAGTGATAGAGCTCCTAAGTGAGAAGTTGGATGATGAAAATATTTTATTTTATTTTGAGCATTTGTTTTAATTTTATGTACATATTTCAAATCTTATGAAGAGAGAGATATTTTAAAACAGTATATGAAAGAATTGTAGATATATTTGTATTATGGTTATATATTTATTTTAATATTTCATACAAGATTATGGTTATTAGATATGGAAAATATAGGGATGTTACAAGATGGAGGGTAAGGACTTAACAAAAGGAGTTGCGGGCACCATCACAACAATCGGTAATTCTCTTTATGGCATTTCAATTTGTGAAAAACTAATTTCACATTTTTCTTATGAAATGGTGATTGAAACATGTGACTAGAGGTATAAGAAGGACTCAACAAGAGGAGGCAGAGGGTAAGTGATGAAAGTCCTTTATCATTAGACGTTTTTTGGAAACAATTTTATGGATTTCAATAAAATCACACAGAACCGTGACTAAAATATATTCTCATTTCCTCGTGTTTTACGAAAAAGTTACTTCTAATCACAATCTTCAAACAGAGAGAAACTTAGTTAGAAGAACGTAAAAGAGGAAGAACGTAGAAACAAGAAGACCCTAAGGCACTATTTCCCGTGCGTGTTACTATCATTGTCGTGCTTACCCCCCAAGCGCAAGGATTCAATGCGAAGGAACATTGTTAAGAGTGATGTGTAATCCATATTCGGTACGTGTTGCATCCTCGAAAAAAAGTTGCATGTGCTTCTACATCCACTAGAGAGTGTAAGGAAAGGGTGATATTTTTCGTCTTTTATCCTTATATCAATATTTGATTTTATTTCATTATTATTGACATTGCGTCATTTCCTAATTTTTCAAAACTTTTAAATTTTAAAATTTTTCAAAATTTTAAATTTTAAAATTTTAAAATTTTCAAACACTAAAGCCTTTTCGAAACACTTCCAATTTCAAAAAATTTGAAATTTTCAAAAAAAAATTAAAATTTTCAAAATTCAAAATTTAAAATTTAAAAATTATTAATGCAATTTTATTATGGACTTCAAGGTAATCCTGGAATTGAAAGAAAATTGGAGAGATGGAAGAGGGAGAAAGAGGAGAGCATAGAGACTTGGTGTGTTTATTTAGGGGATTTACATATAAACATTATCATTGGAATTTGATATTAACATAATAATATATATTTCACAGATCTTTAGAGTTTTTGATTGCTTAATGAGAAGGCGAACATTTCTAGTAAGATTGTGCTTTAGCAACTTTACGCTTCCCACACCTCGCTTTAAAAATTGATGTGATGAATTTTTGGTTTACTGCTTAATGGTGTCACATGTGTTATAATGATAAAAATAAAAAATGGGGATACACAGGCGATCTCGCGCTTGTGTCCCCACTAGTTGTAATAAAATACATACACAAGGGTATTTAGGTAAAATACAATAATCCACATGAATGAGTACAAATATCTTCATTTGTGTGAAGAATGAAAAAGGCCTCCACCCTCTCCCCAATCCACTCCCCCACTCTCAAAACCATTGAAACAGACACAAAAAACACTCACTCACTCCTCCCTCCTCATACTTGGAAACAAACACAATATAAAGGTTTTTTTACGGTCTCCCATATGATCCGTTATTCGATATCGATAACACTGAACGAGAGTAGGGTATATTACTTTTATATTTGTGGGTAGATTTCTATTTCCATGACAATCATTTTTACTATCATGATTATTATTATTTTTATCCTTGTACACATCAGTGCTAAAATTAATATTTTTCTAATTTTTTTTATTCAGATTTTATTTTACTTTTGTATCTTCTTCTATCATATTTTTATAAGGGTTGTTCATATCTAAACTTTTATCATTCCATCTTTTAAGACGTAATTGACTTGATTGAATATTTGAAATTAGTTTTCTGAAACATTTTTTTAATTGATAATATGTTAAATTGTTTAAGTATTTCTTGAAATGTAACTCATAGGAAAGTTTTAATTTATCTAAATTCGTTGCATCTACTTATGTGACGTTGTCACCTAAACCCATGAACCATATAAACTTCTGTACCGACCAGGTAGTCGGAAGTGGTGACGTGGCAGCAAGCGATAATATAGGCGTGTTGAGCAGAACACCTGGCTGACAGAAGGGAAGTACATCGGGAAGTCTGTGTAGTCGCCAATCGTTAAGTTGGCGTTCTCCGATCTTTAGCATGTATAACCGGCGGTCACCAGGCTTGTGTCATAGTCGCC
>Ga0123342_1008700_pt1 | contig 12597 bp, 8 predicted proteins | sample Turbeawhitnodule_FD_89960 | JGI IMG/M metagenome (GOLD analysis project Ga0123342, IMG submission 89960) | Root nodule microbial communities of legume samples collected from Mexico - Turtle bean Mexico white nodule | ecosystem: Host-associated > Plants > Roots > Nodule | place: Mexico: Nepantla...
ATCCTTTTTTTTTCACCCCCTTGGATTTGAAATAATAAGCCTATGGATTATGTAATCCGGATAAATTCTGGATTACATAATTCGGAAGTCAATTTCATATTTAGAAAAGACTTCCGGATTATGCAATCCGAAAGCTAATAACACATCGGAAAAAAAGACTTCCGGATTACATAATCCGGAAGTTAATCTTATGTATAGAAAAGACTTTCGGATTATGTAATCCGGAAGCTAATCACAAAAGACTTCCGGATTACATAATCCGAAAGCTAATTTTGAATCTAAAAAATGACTTCCGGATTATATAATCCGGAATATTGAAAAGAGTATTTTTGGAATAAGAAAAATGTATGGGGTGGCACAAGAAGGTATGGAGGTGCAGGAAGAAGCAGCCCCAGATCAATTGTGACCTGGATCCAATATCTCCTTTAAAATCTTAAATTGTCCTTGTCACTTTTATTTTTAAAAAAATGCAAAGGAGTTTGTTTGCTGTGGTGATGTTCTGAGTGGAGGAGGTGGTGTAGTTGTTTGATGTGGTGGCAATGGTGCAAAGGTGTTTTCAGATCAGTGTCTAGAAACTGATTTATGGATGTAGATATCTGGTAGTATTTAGTATCTAAAAGGTAAAAACAAATTCCGAATCTCTATAGAAAGTTACTTATCAGTTAAGACAAAACAGATTCAGAAATACATTATTTGTGTTATGAACATGAATATCTGAAATATTAAGGGCAAAATGTTGTCAAAAGTGATATGTTAGAGGAAGAACTAGTCATCAAACAAATATGTGCCTCTATTTTTATTTTTTATTTTTTTTATCATCATGTGCCTCTATTCATATATGTTTTTTTTATCATAAGCATTTATTTATTTTTTAGATAAGTACATTAGGAAGATATGTTTTAATATGATAACATTTTCTTAATGGTTTCTTTTTCTACCATATATTATTGTTTTTTCAGAGAAAAAATGAGTTATACTTTATTAGATAAAACATTTATATATATATATTAGACCTTTATGTGCATTTGATAAAGGAAAAGATTATTCATCACAATTATATTTTTATGTTATTCTCCCTTTCTTGAATAGGTTAAATGTAGTCTATTTTATTATTTAATTAAATATTCCTTAAAATAAGATATATAAAAAAAGGCGAGACTTCTACTGTTACTTTAGCAGCGTTTAATCAAATGTCTGGTAAAAACAAAAACAAGCACAACTAATTATTCTGCATTTGATGCGTTTTAAAAATAAAATTTAGTTAAAAACAATTTGTTTCCAGTTAAAATGGTTAAATGAATAAAAAAAACAAAATAAAACAAAATATTTATTTTGTTCTATGGACATTAATAAAATTTGATCTACTCTAATTTTGTTTTCTCTATTTATTTGAAATATTTCACTCGAGTAGAATTTAGAAAATGAATATTTGTACCAAAAACATGACAGAACTAAATAAAGATTATTTAACTTAGGAGTATTATTAGTGCGACTGATTTAGTTTTTTACAGAAAAACTGTTACTTATGTAAGTGACTACAAATTAGTTGCTTAACTGTTATGAAAATAATAGCGAAAAAATTTAACTACGAGATTCCCTAAAGGATAAGTTAAAGAGTTCGAGTTTTTGAATTATAGTAGAATTAATAAAAAAAAATTCTAAACTATAATAAAAACTAAGAATTGAAGATGAAGATGATTTAAGGTGACATGTTCTGAAGCCCTGTCTTTATCCTCATCTCTTTGCAATTACTTGTTCATCTTGTTTTCTCTTTTATCCTATTTCCCTTTTACGTCAGTTTCCTTAGTATTTTCACATTTACTTTTATGTCACCAATAGCATCTAGTATTTCCTTTCACTTGTGCTTTGTCGGTAGTTTAATTAGTAAGAACTAGAGACATTTAGTGTGTGACGAGTTTCATTGCTACAACTATTTTTTTATCTGCAGATATTTGTTTGGTAATAAATATTAGGGAAACACTGATTACAAGTTTCACCAGAAAACCTTTCTACTAGGTACATAGGACTTAGGACTGACTTTAGCTTAAATGAAGGAAAAAAAAACTTATATTGTCCTAATTCAGTAAATGGTCATTACCAAATAAATTTTAAAAATTTGCAAGCAACAAAATATTTATGGAAAAGAATCATATTTGCAGACAGTGCTAACGTATTCATCATTGCTGTCAATGAAGGAAAGACAACGTATGAAGTCATCAGGAAAATGTATGAAGTATCCATTGATAATAACATTATCAAGACGTGAAAATTTAGTTAAAAAACTCTTCACTCAATGTACGTTATTTATTTTAAAATCAATGAAAATTATTATTACATGAAGATAGTTAAGTGTATGTGTCAAAAAAAGATAACTGATAATGAGTTTTTTGTTTTTTTATCAGAAAAATATACACAAGAATACATGGGATATTCCATCCATATTGAAAAACTTTCAAATATGTTCATATCAAGAGATAAAATAAAACAGCAAAACCGGACATTAAATTAGGATTGAGTTAATAACAGATCATTCTATTTCCGTGTTTCACGGAAATGTATAAACAGCAATTTTTAACACGAAGACGAATTGACAATTAAAGTAATTAAAGAAAGGGGAAGATGATACTAAAGCTAATAAGCATTTAGGAAATTGTTGTGCAAAGATTACAATGCACGAAATATTTCTCATTTTCTTCAGTAATTAGTTACATATCCAGCTTCCTACTGTAACTAAGACTAGCGAACTCAAAAACCTCATTTTTCTTTCTTAGCAGCCTAAAGGTGTTAATTATAGAGGAGGAGCTAAACTGTGCCAGAGACTATAGCTTTTGATTTGTTAGCATAACCAGAAAATTAGCAAAAGATGTTGCAGTTGATTAGATCAATAAGACTGGTGAGGCCAAATAAAGAACTCAGCTGCTGTTGTTGCTGGAGGAGGCAGTGCATTAAGCCCAGTTGCATTAGCAGAAGTGACAGTGGACACTGCTGTGCCAGCGTTGGAAGGATGAAAATGTTGGAAAAGGTTGTGATGGTAATATGCTGTTGAAGAATCAAACGGAATTCCACAAGGGATTGAAGCAATCGGCTGGTGAATGGCCGAGAAATTGATGCTGCCACTCCCGTTTCCACACTGTGGATTCTGCTGATTGCTGCTCACAGCAACTTTCTGCTCTGATTCCAGAGAAAGCTTCAAGCGTTTTGCTGCCCCACCCACTGGAAGAGAACTCTTCATTATAGCGTCCACATCATATCTATTCATCTCAAAATTGGTTACTGCATTTGCACCTCTGAACTTTATTGCTGCAATATCGTATGCCTCCGCTGCCTCCTCTTCAGTTGCTGTTACAATGTGAAGTGCCTTAGACGATGACACATTTTTTTTATAACATGACTATGAAAGAAAAGAAAAGATATATACCGAATGTTCCCAGGTACAGATCTTTGTTTCCAGCTACCCGGCCAATTCTTGCTTGCCACCTACCCTGTTGATGATGCCTGCACAACACAACTAACAAGTATTAAAACAGGATCAGGCACTTCAATATGTTATATAATTTTAAATTTTAGACTCCAAACCTTGTGACACCTCTGTATATAGAAGCTCCCCTGGAAAACCCACTACTTTTCCTGCAAGAATGAAAATTCAAAGTTTCAGTAACTGCATAAAAGTGTACAATGATAAATTTTTAACAAGCTAACTCAAGCAAACCTTCGCAGGGATGCAATAAATTCTTGCTTCGTAACATGCTTCATCTCCTCCAATTCCTTTGAATAATTGGATACCTGAGAAAGGAGGATAGAAATAAAGTCAGTGATGTTTGTTATGGATTATCTCAGTTTATATTATACATATGTACTATGTACCCACCAAGCTAGCTATACATATAATATAGAATTCTCCACCCCCTCCTCCTCCCTCTTTTCATATTATGGCCACTATAGTATGAAGATTCACCCCCTCCTCCTCCCTCTTTTCATATTATGGCCACTATAGTATGAAGATACTATACACCCTTTCTTGGCACCTTAGCCTCAACACTTTTTAAGTACCAAGTAAAGCATATTTCTTTCACATTAACCACAATCCGCTTTAAGAGAAACTTTTGTATCACTTTTCTACATGCAAGCCTATTAAAATATGAACACTAAACATGCATGATTCCTTGCGTAGAATCTCCCCTTCTTTGGTCCCACCTCAAGATTTTCAGTTCTTGTATATGTCTAGGATTTCATGCAACTAAGATCTATCAAAACTGAATCAAAACTGAATACAAGAAAGAAGTGACTGCATTACAGGGAAGTTGGTCGTAGCGGTGGGCCCCCAGTACTTTAGAGCTGCCAAATCATAAGCTCTAGCGGCCTTTTCTTCCTTATCATATCCACCTGAGAATCACAACAATTGGCTATGTCACAACCATCTCTCAAACAACAAAAAAAGTTTAAGATAGTAGTCTTAAGCATTCTTGAACCAAATCCAAATGAAAAGTACTACTTACCCAAATAAACTGTAGAAGAGTCAAAAAGTTGATTGACAGTAAGAAATGCACCAAAGTCCCGTTCCATGCAAAGGAAAAGCCAAAAATATCAAACATCAGCTAACGGAATAGTCAAAATTATCTGCCAAAAATTACTTTTCTAACCCAAAATGCAAATGACCAAAGAAAAGTGATCATATATGCTTGCCAATTGCCATGGTGCATGCGCACAAGCAACCTTTTTTTCCTTTATTTTTTTCTCTCTCACTCCCTTTATGGCTGCTAGATAGGATGAAAACAACTGTACATTGGATTAGATCCATCAACCCCATCCTCTTTTCCTAGAACAAGGACGGGTCGAATTTTATTTGTACTAAAAGGTTCAATCTATGAACAACATTAATTTAAAGACAAAAATTGATAGTATCTGTGCAAGGTTTCCTTTCAGGTTAATAAAAATTTTAACAATCATAGCAAGTAGATAGCCTAATAGTCAAAGACATATCCCGGCATTTAAAAAGAGACCGAAAAAAGCAATGCGGAATTGCCTATTTCTCATTGGAACGATTTTAGACAAATAGCCTTTTTGCCGTTTCTTTCTTTCTCTTCTTTCGTCCAATAAAGAGAGTGATTAAAAAATATTTTTGTTATTTGTCCCGGCAACATAGGATCTAAGAAATCCCGTGAGTTTGTTTCAGACCCATGAGGACAACATTATTCTGAGATGGGGGGGCCAGACCCACTGTCGGAAACCCTTCAGAGCTACAGTAGACGCTCCGCCATCTGAATGTAAACCAGTACAAATTTCAATATGGGAGTGATGGGTGATGTGGTCAAACGCAGCTTTCCCTGGCAAGTGGGAAAGCAAAAGCAAAAGATAAAGCCCTAATGCACAATATGAGTTAGGAGTCATGACTAATGAGAAAGGGGAAGGACGGATAGATAAGATACTAGATATGAAGGCGTCAACAAAAGTGTACGGGACAGGGAGAAAATGCAGAGAGAACAGAAATGAGAGATTAACATGTCTGACCAGACAAGAAAGCAAAGACACCCGACTCACAAGGGGCAAAATGGCGGCACATCGGATCAAATCAATTGAAAGAAAAATGCAGAAACAGTGAAGCAACAAGTACTACCACCATAGTATGTATATACCCCCATCAGTCAATCATAAAAAGTACTGTTTACAAAGAAACCCCAGGTGTCCTACCACACTCCAACCATTAACTGCACCTTCAATGCATGCAAGCCACTTTTCAGTCTCATACCATCACACCTATTCCTCTATTATTCTCATTTTCTTTCTTTACTTTAAAAAATAGAGAGAGATAGACCTTGACGCCCTTTCCTCGCTTGACCCTCCCTTCTGCAACTGTTGTCCCATAGATGCGCTTCATATCTACCTGTCCATCGGTGCCTGCAGAATCACAGAAAACATAATTAAAGATAAATCGCAATCTAACATGAAATAGATGTGAGAATAGGCCAAATTTATGATCTTGACCTCTTTCAAACCATTGTCAATACTGCATATCTAAAATCACTATCTCCTTATATTCTCACAAATGGACAAGAACTTGCTATAGCTACTTTTTTTCAACTTCCAACATCCCAAAACATCCTTTGGGTAAGAAAAAGAGAAACATCATTTTTTTAGCCCAAGCACCATATCCACACACACAAACCAACAAAAAAAAACATAAAACAGTAATTGACTTATGCAATAACAATAATAGAGAAATGAAAAATCAGTATACCTGGTGACACCTCTGTAAATAGAAGTTCGCTGGCCGAAGGTATCCACGACCTTCTTGGAGCTTCCGGAATCTGCCGCAGAAACGGCCTTCTCGGAGCTCTGAGCGACTGCGAGCGAGAGATTGCCGGTGGCGCCCCCGGAAAAAGTGGCGAACTCGTTCCCAGAGGACTCAATAGAGTGAGTCCCGAACTCGCTGGGCTGCGCTTTCCCGATGGACGCGGAATCATCAACCTCGGAACCAGAGTTGGTCGAAAAAGCCTGGAATCCAGCAATGGCCTTGAGATCCTGCTGGTCGCCGAAGAACGCAGAGCTGTGGTGATCATACATGTGAGTCAGCGACGAGTCCTGCGTCTCCGTCTGGCTGTCGGAATAACGCATCACAGCGGAGGAGTGGCCAAGAAAGTCCTCGAGCTTGGGCGGTGGCGCGTGGCTGACGCTCTGCGAGTGCGACGATTCGACATAACTAACCTCGCTCTGGTTCAGATTCTGCTCCATCAGCACCTGAGGCTTGAGGTTCCCGTTTCCCCACCCTGCAAACAAAATGTACAGTTTCAGCGATCTCTCACGTGCACTTGTTTTATCGAAGCAGTAACTAGTAACTAAGTAAGTAAATAAGCGGCTACTATATATTACCGTTGGCGTACAAGTTATCGAGAAAATAGTGATGCGAGTTATTCGCGGAAGCGGCGTCGTATTGCACATACTGAGGCTCGGAGGTTCGGAGCATTTCCATGGGGGAGAGCGAGAACGATAGCCAGTTAGTCGCACGTGCCATTGATTGGTACAGAGATAAGAATGGTGCAGAATGAAGGCCTGAGAAAAACGTTTCTGAAGAAGAAACAGAAATGAGTAACAGTTTATTGACGGAAAGGAAAAAAAAAAGGCTTAAAAAAGGGCGAAAACTGAAACAAGCTCTTACTCCGGAGATGCGTTACTGGTTGAACAGAAAGCTACTTGTTGTCCATGTTATCTTTGTTGGATTAAAAGGAAAGAAGAATATTAAGTGAGAAGAAGCAGAAGAATGCATGCAAGGTTGAGTTGCTGGGTTTTGAGAGGGAGAGAGAGAGAGAGAGAGAAAGTGAGGGTGGTGAGTTGATTTATATAATAGGAAGAGTTTGAGCGTAAAGGGTGAGAAGGGAGAGAGAAACGGAAGACGGAGAAATAATAAAGAAAGAGTGGAGAGAAGTGACTTTTGGCTCTGCGCGGAAGAAAAATTGTCTGAAACACGTCCGCGAAAGATCCGGGCTGGGGCTGGGGCTGTGGCTGGGGCTGCCCAAAAATTGAAAGATTTGTTTGAGAGGGAGGGGTGGGAAATTACGAAAGTGGGGTTGGGTACTTGGATGTTTTTTAAGGAAGGAAAATGAAAATGGGGTTTGGCATTTGACACACTTGTCTTACATGCAGCTCTTCCGGAAATGGTTTGGGTCCAGTCACAAAATTCAAACCCGTAACTCTTGTTCCCCCACTTTCCCACTTTCTTATTCAACCAACCAATTCTGTCACTTTTCACATTCAAACACTGCCAGTAACGGAGACCTGCAGGACAAAGATACAGATTGTTTTCAGATTACACTATCATCACAGTTAAACATAATCTAAATATCCATCTAATGTTTGATTCTTTACTACTATTAACTTATGTTTCCACTGTGGAAAAGGAGAAAACACAACTACTCAAATAATAAAAAATAAAGTTATTTAATTGATGTAAAATGTTAAAATATTCATTTTAATTGATAAATTTTTAAATGAATATAGTATCCTTACTTTAAAAATAAATTCAGATTTAATACCCATACGTTTTTTATACTTATTATTTATGTTTAGTTCAACTTGTGGTATATGCATATACATCTGTAATGTGAAAGGTTTTCATTAATATTGAAATTACCCGCATTTTTTATATTTTGGCCCAACATATATGGTTTTATTATGGAACTTAATGCTATATTATGGTTGTAGTGGAATTCTTTGAAAATATTTGAAAATGATAGTTTTTGTCCGTTATACTTCAAATTAGTCATACACTAAATCAATCTTCTGGTTTGATTTTCATATTTTTCTTATTAACCTCACTGCATCTAGTGACAAACTTTCGTCGCTTTTAAATTTGAATAAAATGGAAACCGAGTGAAACACAAAGCATTTAAATCCTTGAAATTTTAAGTGCTTATGAAAATACAAATTTTGGGTAAAATATGAAAAAATCCATTAATAGAAGAAAAATTATCTTTATGTAAACCATCATCACATAATTATAATCAATTATTTGATTATGCTTGCTAAAAAATGTGTTTAATTTAAAATTGTGTTGATCCCTCGTAGCTTAGGACGAAGAACTCCATCATAAGTTACAAGAGTTTTACCTTTTCTTTCCTTTACACTTTTTTTTGTAGAGGAAGATATCACTCCTAAATGAAAAAATATAAAGCAGGTTACGAATAAAAAATAGTTCATCTATGTAATATAAATATATAAAATCATGCAAGAAACATTATGTAAACACATTGATAAGACTATATTGATTATTGTCCACCCCATGAAGAAAATTGTGACTATATATTTATCTTTCTATTCTAACACAAATTTGAAATTCCTAAGATAGTATTTTCCTACCAACATTGAAGTTATATTCATTCGAATTTCGTAATTATGTTAAAAGTCATGATATATACCAAATTCAAATGAATTGGCATTCAAGTATTATGATTTAATCCTCTCTAGAATGAGCATCCTTCAATATTCTCAAATCAAATGTTTCTTTCCATCCAAGAATTTATGTCAAAATCACAAGCTAATTTAATTAAATTAATGACTAATGTAGAATAAAAAATAGTTAGTAGCTAATGTTAGATACCAAATTAAAAACTACTTCATACTTTTTTTTATTAATAAGAGAAACTACTTTAGATATCAATAATTTTTAGTTTATAAAATAATACATAACTTAGTCAATATAATGACTAATTATTTTTTATCTCTAAATTAGTTTATGTTTAATGATTTTCTTGTAATATTAACTCGTATATGAGTTTCGTCTAAGACCTTTAAACAATTTTAAACCACAACAAAATGACAGTGGTTTATTGTAAACATTCTTCACATGATATATGTATGTCAACTAAGTTTGTCATTATATTACTTTAAAGTATAAGTAAAATTTTGTGTTGTGTAGGATATGTGATTTCTCATATTGCATCGATTGTTGAAATAAAAATTCTCCCTTCAACATAATTATTGTATTCAACACATTATGGCATTATCGACTAACTATCTTCCGGTTGATGAAAAAAATGCAGTTTGATTCTTTATGTTATGCTATATTATACGGAAAAGTTTAGTCCATTACTCTTCAATTATTGACCTAAAATACATTCTTGAGCATGTTAATTGTCCTTAATTGTTTACATTAAAGTTAATGAATATTTTCGGTCTCATACTAATAATGTCACGAAATTGTTTGTGTGTGAATATGGTATAACATCAAATCAACCCAACAATATTCATTTTCAAAAATACTCTCTAATATTATTTGTGTTATTCCTAAACATAGAAAACATATATAATTAATGAACTATAAAGAAAAAGCATTATGAGTGCTACTAGTTGCTTATGTAATTATAACTATTATTGTGCATAAGAAATTAATGTTGTTATCCATGTCTTCCTCTTTTAAATCATTGTAAGTTTTTTTTTTCTTTGCCGTGTGAAAATCCCTTTTAAAAATACAATTTTTTACACATAAAAAATATATGAATTTATAATTAAAAATCCTACTTATAATTTAATTAAAATTTCATATATAAAAATTAATAATTTCTAAAATACTATAAGAAAATTAATTATTTAACTATAATTTAAAATTATAATTCATGTTTCAAACAATAATGTCCATAGTTTTAACATAATAATTTTAACATAAACCATTAAACCATAATTTCAATTAATCAACCCTAATTTCAATATTAAATATGTAATTTAAATAACTTTCTTAAAACTTACAAAAGTTTACAATTTCAAACATACCCATTTGGTAACATAACCTTATCATCTATCACTACCATTTTAAATTTCCTACATAAAAATAATAATGTATAAATTAAAATATTAAATAAAAAATTAATTAACTTTAACCATAATTTCACATTTCAATACATAATTAAAACTTGCATACAATAATATTTAAGTCATTTAATTATTTTTTAAAATTTTGTATCTTTATTTTGTATAACATGCATAAAATTATATCTCCAATGCATATTGACATAATCCATTCCAGTACAATGCAAACAAATATAAATCATAATAATTGATTATGACTTCAAGTCATTCCTAAAAAATAACATAGACTTAATTAATCACTAACAACTAATTTATATAACATACTTAGCATATAATGAAAAATGAAAATCGATTAGATATAGAAACAATGTACTAGCAAAATAAATGTCATAAATAGTAATTACTTCGACATAATTCCATTATGACTGAGAAAAGTATAATTAATTAAACTTACATATAGAATCTGTAATAATTTTTTAAGCATAATAAATTATGTTATTGGATATAACCGATGATGCATTTCGTTCATATAATCACGAAGGAACAAATAATTTCATCCATGAATAAAACAATTTAATGAGTTTGTTGATTTACTACTATGATGATAAAAATGATTTATTCAAAGCAATAACCAAATGAATCTTACCATATCAAAGAAAGAATGGAAGCCAAGGAATTGAGATCAAACAAACAAAGCAAGCAAACTCAGAACAAGGAAATAAAGATAAAGAAAGCAATACAAGTGGAAATGAAGGTTTTGCATTTACAGGTTTTTAGTGACACCTCTAAGAACTCTCTTCGTTTTTATAAAATATCACAACAACAAAATAATTAAATAATAATCAAATTTAAATATAAAAAATAACTAATTATTATATTAACTAAACTAAATACTAATTTAGAAATTAAAAAATTATTCGTATTTAAAGTGATTTCTGTTATTAATAAAAAATTTATAAAATAGTTTATAAATTTGCATTTAAATTAGTTATAGTTTTAACAACTAATATTTTAAATTTTAAATTAATCTTTAAAAGATTAATAAAGACTAATTTATAATATAAAGTAGTAAGTAGATAAATTTTTATAGCTAATAATTAAATACTAATTTAAAAATTATTTTATAAATTTTTATTATAATACTAAAAATTACTTCAGATGTTAATAATTTCTTTAATTTATAAAATTATCTCTAATTTATTTAAATAGTAATTAATTATTTTGATTTTTAAAATTAGTTTTTATTTTTTTAATGTATGGTAAAAAAAAATATAATACAGTAATCATTGGAGAAGCAAGATTTCTAAAAAAGAAATAATATCACGTAAAAATACTAATAAAAGTTAGGATAGCAAAAATATAATGTCATATATAAGATAAATGAACTTTGAAAAATAAGAATATAATCAAATAATTTTACTCTCATAGTATCTCCAAATGTTGGTGACAAGAACACCACTCTAATTGATAATAACTTTTATATTTAAGAAGATTGTTAAAAGCAGTTTTTTAATTGTTAAAAATTATTTATCGTTTTAATAGTAAATAGTTTTAAAAGTCCTAATTTTAAGTACACTATTTAAATCAGGCAAACTAAATATATTATCTAACCGAATTATAAAAAGTTTAAAAAACAATTCATTTATGTTTTATTTTATTAACATGGATAAAAAATTATAGTTAACTAATTGCATTCATTGAATTTATGATTCACATTAATTGATGACAGATTCTAATTGTGTAAAAGTTTGACCGTTTTTTATAATATAAAGTATATGGAATAATCTAGAAGAATAGTTACGTTACACATTTTTAGTATTTCAAAACAAATTTGATGATAAATAATTAAATTTTATAATAAGAATAAAAAAAATAAGCTAATGTGTGTTCCACATTAATTCCTTAAAAAGGTGTAGATTTTAAAAATATGAAATGTGAACTTAATCTTTTATTAAGTTGATAGAAATATAATTTAAAATTTATAGTTATATTTATAATAAATAATTTTATATCAACTCCCTTGTATTTACGTACTTTTATATAAAATAACAGTCAAATGATCAAAATCAGTAAAAAAATGGTAATTAAGTTAGTTAACTTAAGTAATATTATTATAAAATTAATTTTTATTCTATAAATACTTATAGAATATGATTTAAATAATTATTATGCATGGTTAAAATGTTCTTACAACAAGGACCAAGAACACTTGAAATGGGTTAATCAAGACTAATCCTTCAATCTTGGGCTGAATACTGTCTTGGGCCGGGTACTTCTCTCCTTGATGGTGCTCTCGGCTTC
>Ga0123342_1008701_pt1 | contig 12596 bp, 10 predicted proteins | sample Turbeawhitnodule_FD_89960 | JGI IMG/M metagenome (GOLD analysis project Ga0123342, IMG submission 89960) | Root nodule microbial communities of legume samples collected from Mexico - Turtle bean Mexico white nodule | ecosystem: Host-associated > Plants > Roots > Nodule | place: Mexico: Nepantla...
GCATTTCAAGGAGTAAGGTATGTCATTATTACTGTTCACCTACCTGAGAGCTAACCACCCGCTTTGCTGACTTGAGCGTCGGAGTGCCTTCGCAGGTACCCGCACCATCCGGTGTTCACCCGACGACCGAGTCCCGCGTGCCGAAGGATAAGCAGGAGGACGAGAAGAATCCCAGTTCATCACCCAGTCACCTGCCCGACCGAAGGAAGAAGAAGAAGACTTCAACAGTTCTCTAGGTCTCATCTTCCTAGCAGGAACAATGTTAAAATCGTTTTAATGTATACGACTTTGTGATTAGTCAATTGGGTTAGTTAAATTATTTTATTAATTAGTAAATTATGTTAGTTAAATTTTTTTAATTAGTATAAACAAAATACATAGAAGTTATGTCATTGACGATTTCAAGATATTTATTTGCATCTCCTATGACGACTTATTTGCATCTCCTATGACGACTTTCAGTTGAGATTTTTTAATTATAATAATTTTTATAAATGAAAATATATATGTGATAAATTTTTAATTATTTAAAATTCTCCTTCCTTGACATTAACTTAACATTTTGTCGTGTAAAATTTTATTTTATGCTATATAATTTGAAATTTCAGTTTTAATTAGTTTTTAAATTTTCATTTTGTTTTAAATAGTAATTACTTTTACTATAAAATTAATTTTCAATTTTTATAAGGATAAACTATTCATGTTTTAAGAACAAAAAAATATTTTTATTTTAAAGAATTAAAGATAAAAAAAGTTTCTGGGAAAAATCAAACTACCTTAAATCAAATTTTGATATATTAAAAATATATATTAAGTACTTTAAATATTTTTAAATAAATTGGGTTAAAATAGGTTGTGAGATAAATTAAAATTATTTTATTGTCTTTTAAAATTTTAAATAATGAAGAAAATCATTCAGTTTCAAAATTTTCGGTTAAAAAGATAAACGAAGATCAAGTCTTAATGAAGATATTGTAAAGTTTTTTTCTTCTTCACAACCTTGTAAAACTTGTATAGAGCAATTGAGAAGTATAAAGCCTTGTATTTTGGGCTAAATTAGAGTAAGGTGTAAATAGAAAACAAAGTAGGGTGTAAAAGAGTAAAAGAATGGTGCAAATAGAAATGTAGACAAGTTAGGCATGAAAGTTCACATGTCATCTCCTCAATGGAGATAGTTTTACTCCAATGAAAGCATGTCATTTGCCACTCTCCCAATAGAAAAGATTTGCACCAATAAGGTGGTGATATTTCTCACACTCTCATCTTAGAGATCTTGAGAGACTTTCTCCTATAAATATGAGTCTTTTGTACATGATTTTTAGTTTTAATTTGACTAATGAAATGTTGTCCAATTTGTGAGACACTTTTACTTGTTCAAAGTTCTCTATTGAGTTATCTTCTTGCTAGACAATTTTATTAGTGTTAATATTTTTGTGGACTTATAAGTCATTTGGATGTATAAATAATGTTTTTTTCTTGTTATATTTAATCATTCATTGAGTTTAATCTTCATCCATTTTTTTACCTTATTAATCAAACATAATTTACTTGTGAAAAGACTTTAACTAACATCAACACTGCCAAAATTCAATTAATTAAATAATCATAAATCACAACTTCTATCACATGACAAAAAAACCAAAAATTCTCCACTTTATAACCACAACTCAACTTTATTTGAACCAGTTAGAGGTTAGTAGCTATTGGCCTTGTAGACACGTTTTGATCATTGGTGCGTTCTGTGATTTTCAATACTCAAAAAATTTGGACACACTAAAAAGCCATAGATTTCTTCTTATTTATCCATTCTCATGGTTTGTGAGAATATATTCACTATCTTTTTCTTTATCTTTCCCCTTAATAGGTATCAAAACCGTTTGCATACAAAATTGTTTACAAGATAATAAAGTAAGAGATATCATTTATGAGACAATCACGTAAGAGATAGAAAAAGTTAGAAAATTAGTTTGTAGATCAAAATATTCCTTCTTATTAGATCAATGCATCAATCATTACTTCTTTTGCATAATGTTAGTACAATGAGCTTTTATGTTTGGGTGAACATCGTTATAACAATTTACTTGTTGATTTGATATTTAACTTCAAATGCTTTATTTTGTGTCAAATAGTTTTGATAAATTGTTTCTTGTTTTCAACAATTTTCAAATGTATATATTGATGTCACTTAACTGGTGCATGTGCTTTCGGTTAATGTTGTTAAGGATGCGAATGAGTTGGTTCGAAATTATGAGCCTACCACCATTCAGCACAAACTAAAGTTCATAAGAAAATTAGAAATAACTTGGAGGCTGAACTTATTGAGCTTGCAATGAGAAAATTCAAAATTATTCAGGTATGTATTTAATTACATATAATAGTTGTTGTAAAAAACTTACATCTTATATAACTACCTAATCAAACTTTTGGTTATTTATTTCAGTTTGTCATTGAAACTGTTATTACTATCCTACAATTGATGACATGATCAAGCTTGTCAAGGAAGAAATTCAAAATAAAGATTGAAGTGTAATTGAATTTAGGAAGAGTCTACTTCCCGATTCTTACAAAAGGGAGGATTTTGTAAGTTGTGTTGGTGTGCATTTGAAGAAGCTATCTGCATTTTATCTTCAATGCCCTCGTTCTTGAAGAGAAAATGTTATAATTGTTTTTATTAAAGTAGTGTTTATTGTATTTGTTCTCGTCGGTTGACTCAGCCGCCGTTGACTCCAAAGGCAAATGGTGGCTCCTCCTATGGTGGTTTCTGCTCTCACTAGGGTGGTCGATAGTGGCTCCATTGAAATAGAGGGGGCCCTACCTCTTGATTGCACTCTGATGATCAAGTCAGTACTGGGCTAAGAAACAGTAAAGTATGTAAAGCAGTTTCAGTATTAGAAACGACATACCTTTTACAGGGTTCTTACCACCCTTTATATAGGTTGTATCTAGGTCAACTCCCTATCCCACGAGGATCTTTCCTTTAGTGGAATTAGGGTTACTGGTGAGGCATCCTGTGACGCGTTGCACAAGCTTAGCCCAGCCACGGCACAAGACTTCCCTCTTCTGGAGTGCAAAATCTTTAACAATATGGCCGTCAGGGTTCCAACTCATGTACCAACGCTACGGGGCCATCTATTCTACAGGTGCCCTAAGTATTCACATGTCATGCATGCAGTCTATCCTTGGAAACCCTAACCCTAACAGGCCTTAGCACCTTTAAGGATTATTTACTTGTGCTAGACCTGAGCGTGTTATACACACCACATGCATGAATCCTCTCGTGACTTAGGTCCTTCTGATATTTGGGTGTTAACTCGTATTATTTATGGGGCTCAGCTTACGTGGCCCATTAATTCGTTTGAACCACCGAGGTCTGATGTCGACCTCTCCGATGCCGATGTCCAAGGTCTGGCCAGTACACAAGTCCCCCAGGCTCGAGTTGTAACTTGTTTCAGCGAAGAGGCTAAGTGATCGTTCAGGGCGACCTACGTGGTGAACGAATGATAGGACGTGCACAGTGCGTTGATGTGACGTCTCACCATACTTTTTTCACCAGTGTACACGTGGCAAGATCAACGGTCGAGGCTCGTTGCCGTTTGCGTTTCTCTATAACTTAAACCCTTAAACTCTTACGTTCATTTCACTGTTCCATTACTTTCTCAAAACTCATTTCGCGCATTCTGCTTTACGAAACGCTTTATCTTCTTCTCCAAACCCTTCAACACTTCGAAGCGTGATTACGACAAGGTATGCCCTTTATCCCATAATCGCCTTCGCTTTATGATTCTGATGTTCATAACATGCATTAACTGTTCTGGGACTGTTTATGTTTTCTGCACTTTAGGATTTATGCTATTTGTTTTCGCATCTCTCTATTTATTTATTTTTTAATTTCTGAAGCGCACCATCTTCTTTCTCTAAACTCTGCCCTTTTCGTCCTTTTTTTCCTCTCCTTCTCTAGTTTTCTTCTCGAGATGGCTCGAACAAAAACTATTCCAAACCCACCTCCTCCTATCAACTACAAATCTCTATACTGTTGGGCTCCTGACAACCTTCTAGCCGAAACCTCCAAAATCACCTCCTTCAAGGACATAAAGGCATATAAGGAGGGCGAGTCTAGCGAGAAATTTTTCATTTTCGGGAAGAAGCACGACAGATTCGTGAAGGTCCTGCCCTGCAGAGAAAGCGAACCGGTGTGCATCGATGAGTCCGCAAACCCAAAGGACCTCTTCTTCTTCATGTACTCCATGATTTTCAAGAGGCTCAAACTTCGCCTGCCACTTACTGGGTTCGAGTGTGCCCTTCTCACCCAGGTCAACGTGGCCCTGCCCAGCTACATCCCAACAGCTGGGCATTCGTTAGGGCCTTTGCCATTCTCTGAAACCACTTTGCCATATGCCATCGATGGACGTTTTCTTGTACTTCTTCGAGACCAAGAGTCCAGGGAAGAAGCTGTGGATGAGCTTCAATGGGGTCGTTGTAAGAGTTTTTTTGTCCCTCTTCCAGCAATCGTACAAGGGCTTCAAAGGGAAGTTCTTCAAGATTCAGTGTAGTAAATTTTACCCCACCCTGCTAGACGGGTTCCCACTTTACTGGGTGCAAGAACCAGGGCTCAAGAAGCCTAGGTGCTTGGAGGACTTGACCTCGAGGACCGAGAGGTGTGCGGGTTCTTCTCTAAACTGGGACTGGTGTTTAGCACCGTTGAGTTGATCAAGCTCAAGTACAGCCTCAGGTCCCTTAAGGGCTATATCGGTATCGCACTTCCCCCTACCTTTGCTTACGTGTCTCTTTTACTTGCGCGCTTTGCTGGTTTAGTCTCTTATGTGTTATTTTCTTCTTATGCAGAGATGGTGCTCAACACTGAGAAGAGGAGGCAGTTTACTGTTGTGGCTCTTCAACTCTGGGGTGCTCCTGGCCCCTCTGTCGTCGATGCCTCTGCCCCTACCACCTCTACTCTAGGCCCTTCTGCCCCAGCCCCCCTAGACCAAAGGCAGAAAGGGTTAGCTGAGCTCGCTGCGTCTGAAGACGAGGACACCTGCTCAGGCCTCGTGTTCAAGAGGAAGAGGAAAGATTATGCTGCAGTTCCTGCGGCTTCAAGCTCAGATGATTGTGCCCATCCTACAGGGAGCACCCTCACAGTGCCTCTTCCCGTCATGACCTTGTGGTGTAGAAGGGTAGGGGGAGAGTGCCTCTGGGGCGATCGTGGCGCGCCTCCTAATGATCTGTCTGTCTTCCTCCAACGGGCCCTGAGTTTCTTCTAAGATCAGGAGAGCATGGAGGAGGACCCCATACTAGAGCACGCATCAAAGTGTCTTGGGGATATCCTCGTTGCATCCAGCCTCACCCTGATTAAGATGCAGAAACTGAAGGAGACAGCTAGCCAGGACGTCCTTCAGATCAAGGAGCTCAAACACTGCAAGACCACCCTTTACTTGGAAGAATTGGATCTTCGCAAATCGGAGCTAGCGAGCAAGAAACTTTTGTTCGAGAAGTCCCAGGAAGCTTTGGGGCTCATGCCAATGTCTTGGACCTTCGAACTGAAGTGGTTGGCTTGAAGGAATAGGTGGCTCAGTCGAAAGAGAAATCTGCCAAGCTTGAGGAGGAATTCAAGGAGAAATCATCCCAACTGGATGAGCAACTTGCCAAGCGAAAGGAGGAGTTGGCCCGTAAGGACGAGCTTTTCCAACAGACCAAGGAGGAGCTTACCAATGATGTTGCTGGAGCCTACGCCGCCGGGTTCGAAGACGTCTTAGCCTAGGTTGCATGTGTGCATCCTGGGTGGATCTCTCCCAGACTGGGCTGGCGAAGAAGGTCGAGGATGGGCAGTTGGTGATTTCTCTTGTATTTTTCTGGTAGTGAACAGTTGATAAATTGTTAATATATTTTTATTTGTAAAAGTTTGTTTTCCCTTGATCTGCTCCTTTATGTTTGTCTTTAACTACTTGTTTGTGTTGAATTAGTCTAACAACATTTTAGGGTCTTTCTAACTTAAGTAGCACGCTTCTTTACCACTTGTTTGACCTTAACCCTTTTTACCATGTTAAGGTAGAGGCAATGCTTGCTTAAGCTCTTACTTTGTCTTGCCCTTATGTCGTATGGAGATAGGGAGAGTATTCACTCGTTGTTCTCGACCTTGCCGCATAAGGACAAGGGAAATGTCTTGTTTCGAACCATGCTACTCTCGACCTGGGTGTGTAAAGACCAAGGAAGACATTTAACCTTTCTGATCTCAACCTTCGCACATGAGGACAAGGGAGACATTTAACTGGGAACCGTACTGTTCTCGACCTTGTCTTACAAGATAAGGGAGAGGTTCTCCTTTACTGACCTCGTCCTTACCGTATAGAGGTAAGGGAGGATTTTAGTTGGGAACCGTATTGTTCTCGACCTTGGCGTTCCCACGCAAAAGGGAGGCTCACTAAGAACCATATTGTTCCCAGTCTTGGTGTTTCTAACCCAAGGGAGAGGATCGTTTTTACTGACCTCGTCCTTTGCGCATAGAGGCAAGGGAGGATATTAACTGGTGAACCATATTGTTCTCGACCTTGGCGTTCCCACACAAGAGGGAGACTCACTAAGAACCATACTATTCCCAATCTTGGTGTTTCTAACCCAAGGGAGAGGTTCGCTTTTACCTCACTGTACAATTGCAAGAATATATCCTTAACTGAAATTTTATTGGGTGACCTCATTAAAAAACCCTGATAAGGGAAAAAAAGTGTCCCCTAAACTATGTACAATGAAATAACTAACTGAAGGTCCCAAATTCTTCAAGGGATCAAATCTTGAAATTTGACAAAGTTCTGTTTTGCAGATTTCTGATTTTGAAAGGTTTAGCAAGGACTGGATTTTTGTACATGCCAAAGTCTAGTGCTGATCATTTGAACTTTCTGTAATTAGGAAATCTAAAATCTGAGAATAAAATTCTCATTCTTTGTTGAGAACAATTGTTGCTTAAATTCAATTAAGTATTTTACTCTGTGTTTCAATGTGTAATTGTTGTGTGCTTTATCTGTTCCTCTACTTTTAATATATTGCAAACATGGTAAGCAATAATAATTGTATGCAACATAGGTTTTTGAAAAAAAAAATTCATAACAAAAATTCAACCGATTGTTTTCCTCAAAACAACCAATTATTTTCTATCTGACAAACTCTGGGCAAATCCGTTTTTGAATTTTAATTCTGGTTTGTAATTTTGTTAAACCCAATGATGTGTATGGTCAACAGTGTATTAATTGAATGGTTGAATATGATTTAACTTTGTTGCATCTGCTATTAATAAATCAGATTCCTCCAAATCTTGAAAATCAAAATTGTCTTAATGCTTAGTCAAAATCACATGTGAATCTGTACTTTTCTGGTTTGACTGACTATGTTAGCTTTATTGTTCAGATTTGATTCGTTTTCATTTTGAAAACATATCTATTTGTGCCATCTTTGACCATGAAGTTTAGCTAATATAAGACAATGCAATGTGTTGCTATTTCTCACACATACAAATTGTTTTTCTCTCTTCTCTCTTCTTTGTTTTAAGTTTTGTTTTTGCAGTGAGTGAAAAACCTTGTCCTGAATCAAGCAATGGTTGGCACTCCTCCCTCTGTAAAAAGGATGAAATCAAGGGGTGTTAAAAGCTCTGGAAAGCTTGAAGGATGGCTTGCAAGTGATACCAATCTCATCAACAAGTATCTACTTGATACATGTAGAAATAATGTGAATACACCAAAGGTTGTTTCCTTCACATGGATGAAACAACAAAAGTTGGATTCTGTGAGGAGCATTCTCAAGGAACAAAAGTTGAAGAGATTTCTAGAACTTACAGGGAACATATATCCTGATCTTGTAAAGGTATTTTACACTAACCTTCTTTTTTATGGTGACTCACTTGTTTCACATGTCAAAGGTGTAGATATGGTCACCATAAGTGATGTATGGTCTGCTGTGACTGACCTTAAATCCTATGGACTGAGAACCAATAGGGGAAACCTTGGAGTAGTGGAAGATTTCAACAAAAACCAATTTTACAAAGGTTGTCTTAAGAATCCCCACTCCAAAGTGAGGAATTTTTCAGTTGGTGGGTTGAAACTTGATGAAAGGCTTGTGACTTTCATAGTTTCATGGATTCTCACACCTAGGGGGAGCAACCGTTCAACTCTTTCTGAAGAAGATCTTCTCTTGATCTATTGTATCATGAACAAAGTGAAGATCAACTGGATTCACACAATCAAATAGCACATGCAAAAAGCTATGAGGTTATGTGACTTTCATTATCCCTATGCCAATTTGATTTCTAAGTTCCTTCATTATTTGAAGTGGATATAGAAGGGGAGCTAGTAGAAGTAATCAAGCCCTCTGGTGAGATCAATAGTGGATCCCTAAGTAAGATAGGATTTACTAAGATTGGTGGAAGATGGGTAAGCAAGGATGGTGATCAGGCTGGCCCAAGTGGAACTAATGAAGGTGATGAACCTGAAGAGGCAGCAATGCAAGATGAATCTGCTGTTGAAACTCAAAAAGGTGAACATCATGACATCAATATGGATGAAAGGATGCCTATCATGTCATCTTTTTAAAGGCTAATGATCAATATAATGGACACATTTGCTGACAATCAGAGGAACCTACACGAGTTGTGCGAGTCAAGGTTCAACAACATGGATACACGTTTTCAACTTTGGATGAACAAATTGAAGAAATCCAGAGACAGATTCTAGAACTACAGTTTGAAAGGGAGGACAATCCTTCATTTTAAATTTCTGGTTTATTATCTTAAACATTTGGCTTTATTTTAAGTTGTTTTTAATCCTACCTTTTCTCTTTTTGATGAGACAAATAGGGGGAGAAGTATTGTTGGGAGTTGTAATGTTCTTAATTGTGTTTTACTGCTTTTGAACATTGCTATTATTGACTGCGTTAACTACTTTAAACTTGAAGTTTTTAACTGCTGTTATTTCTGGTTTACAGAATTTTAACCGGTTATCTCTGTGAACTAACTGACTGTTCTTATGCATTTTTGTATAAGTGCTGGTTTTTCATTTGATTGTGGCTAATGTTCCTTCTGGAAATCACCTACTGAGAACTAATGTATGGTGTACATCTGTTTTGGATTGGATTACCCTGTGTTTGTTCAATGAATGCAGGAGTCAACAGATTCTAAACAAAGAACATTCCTAAAAGCATCCCAAGGATTTGTCTCCATCAAATAGGGGGAGATTGTTGAAGATGGGAAGCTTTGATGTATCAAATCCTCATGGAACCTGAAGTTGTGTTGTGTTTTAAGTTTGGGTTTAGTTATGGGGTTTAGAATCTTTGTAAGATCAGTCTTGATTCCTACCAAAAGCTTGTTTCAATCTGTTTTAAATAACTAAGTATTTTTTCCATGCAAAGGGAAAAACAACTGATTAAAGTTTTGAGACAATCGGTTGTTTGTCACTTATCTGGCAAAGGAGTTTTGAAACTATTTTTTGAATCAGTTGTGTAACTGCTGAAACCATTCAACCGGTTACATCGTGGTTTCAACCGATTAAAAGTAAGTTTTCATACAAATATTTTGAAAACTTGTTTTAACTGATCCAATTGTTCAAATCTGCCTTAAACAGTAGCTTTTCAAAGGTTATAAATATAGTCTTCTTTCAAATGCTTCATTAGAGAGAAAATATAGAAGTTTTACACTCTGATTTTAGATAAAAAAGGAGATTACAATCTGTTTGTGAAAAGGAGTTTTCCAAGTTTAGCAAGATTGCTTTTGAGCTTTGTTGTGATTCAAGAACTGATCATAGGGCTTCTGGTTTACTGTTATTCCTGGTGTTTTCTACCCTGTCTTAGTTTCTTGTAATTGTTCATATTACATTTTGTAAACATGTTTGTAAAATCCTGTAAAGTCAGTGTGATTCTGGCTTGAGGTGTGTGTTGTGTGCAAAGAGGGTGAGTAGGTCTTGTGGTTTCAAGATCACCTTTTTTATGGTGTTTGTAATTTGTGTTTGGTTACATAGTGGAATACTCAGTGGTTTGACTAAGGATTGGATGTAGCTCAGGGATTGAGTGAACCAGTATAAACCTTGTGTGTAAATCTCTCTCTTTCTCTCAACTCTCTAACTGATAGATATTTTCGATGCCATAAATAACCAATTAAATCGTGTTTTAACCGATTGAAATTTTGTTATCTGTTTTTGTTAGACTGTTTGATTAACTTTCTGATATGCTTATCTGAGTTGTTTGCTAAAGATTCATTCTAAAGTAAAGTAATTGCGAAAATCTTTTAGAAACAATTCACTCCTTTCTTGTTTAAGCCATCAATTCTAACAACTATTACTGTGAAACTCTGAAAGTAGTGACGAAGTCTTCCGGCTGAAAACACCACTGCCAGGGCTGCCTTCTCTATGGCCAGGTATCTCACCTCAGGCCCCTGCAAGACTTTGCTTACAAAATATATCGGCTTTTGCGCCTGATCTTGCTCTTGGACGAGGATCGAACTAATCGCCTGATTTGTGACTGTGAAGTACAAGCAAAGCGGGGTACCTAATTTTGCCTTGCATAGTACTGGTGGGGTGGCCAAGTACTCCTTCAACTTGAGGAATGATTCCTCGCACACCTTGGTCCATACGAACTTGTTTTTTTCTCTTCAAACACTGGAAATAGGGGTACCCCTTGTCCCCTCCTGCTAACACGAATCTGGACAAGGCGGCCATCCGCCCTGTCAACTGTTGTACTTCCTTCACTGAGATTGGACTCCGCGTAGCTATAATTGCAGCGCACTTCTCAAGGTTCGCATACGCTCAATGAATAGGAACCCTAAGTACTTGCCTGCCTCTACCCCAAACACACACTTTTCGGGGTTCAACTTCAATTTGTACTTGACTATCGTGGTAAACAGCTCCTCCAAATCAACGACGTGTTGATCCTTCACCTAGGGGGTGACCACCATGTCGTCCACGTACGCTTGGACGTTTCGCCCTATCATGGGCGCGAGCACTCTATCCATTAATCTCTGGTAGGTTGCCCCGACATTCTTGAGCCCAAAAGGCATCACCTTGTAACAATAACAGGAGAGCTCCGTCATGAACGTCGTCTTGCATTTGTCGCTGGGATGCATTCGAATCAAGTTATACCAAGAGAAAACATCAAGGAAGCTAAGAAGTCTGCATCCTGACGTGCTGTCTACCAGGGCGTCAATACTAGGCAACATATAAGAGTCTTTTGGGCAGGCATTGTTAAGATCCGTGAAGTCGACGCACATCCTCCACTTCCCACTAGCCTTCTTCACCAACACCACGTTTGCTAACCACTCAGGGTATTGGATCTCCTTGATGTGCCTGCACTCAGTAATTTCTAGGTCTCCTCCCTGATGACCTAACACCTATCTTCATTGAATTTTCTCCTTCTCTGGCGGACAGGTCGGACCTGCAGGTCCATGGTGAGGTGATGACACAAGAAATCAGGGTCAATGCCATGCATCTCTGAGGCAGACCATGCGAAGGCATCTAGGTGTCATGCTATGACCTCAACAATCTGGTTCTGTGCTTCTTGGCCTAAGGACTTTCCAAGCTTGAACATCTTTCCACTGATCTCTCTCTCCGTCACTTCTTCTGCGGGGTCGAGTCGTCTCTCCCGGGCGACCTCAACACGGGTGACCCCTTCTTCCCTTGAAGGTTGGGCGATGAAAGTGTACACTCCTCTCCTTGTTTTGAGGTTGTTCTCATGACACTTTTTGGCATCCTTCTGATCAGACTTGATGGTGATCACTGTTCCTTCAAGGGAAGACAACTTCATCTTCATGTGCCTCGAAGAGGATAATGCTCCTATCCTGTTCAAAGCGGGTCTGCCCAAAAGCATGTTATAGGCTAGGGGAGCATTAAAAACAAGATATCTAATGTTGACTGATAGTTGTCGTTTTGCTGTCAAATTAATATGAATCTAACGTAGACTTGTCTAACACTAGAGAGATGATAGTATAATTATGGCCAGATGACCCCAAGTCATCTCCCAACGAATCCAATAGTGATTCAGTTAACCAAATTCAAAATCTATCTACAAGCAATGAAAAGTTAGTAATAATAATAATAATAATAAAAAGGGGGTCAAGATAGTTATGCAGAAAATATAAAAGAGATTGAAATAGAAAATAAAAAGCGGTTGATCCCAAGTTCTTCCACCATTGAATTCTTCACAAGTTCTCTAAAGATTAATATTTTCTTAATCCTCCAACAGAGCTAAACCAGATTGAACATGCGCCAATCTGATTCAACTGAAACTCACCAGTAAAGCATGCGTCTACTGGTTTAATCAATACCCACTTTGATCCATGTATATACTCCATGGGAAAGCTTACCTCATCTCTCTCGAATCATGCGCCCAAGAAATTAATTAGAACAATGTGAACTTACTAAGAAACCAAAGTTTAAGATAAGGAAGACTCTCAATCATGCGTTCAAGTACAACCTCTCACAAAAACCAGTTTTCTAGGATATTAGACTATTAAAACAACTGCTATAGAGAATTAAAAATCGAAACTTTTATTGAACAAAACCTCAGAACTCAATGAGGAATTACAAAAGAATCAACCAAAAAGGTTTAGCCTTCCATGCGGAGGCAAAACAAAA
>Ga0123342_1008702_pt1 | contig 12595 bp, 5 predicted proteins | sample Turbeawhitnodule_FD_89960 | JGI IMG/M metagenome (GOLD analysis project Ga0123342, IMG submission 89960) | Root nodule microbial communities of legume samples collected from Mexico - Turtle bean Mexico white nodule | ecosystem: Host-associated > Plants > Roots > Nodule | place: Mexico: Nepantla...
ATATATATATATATATATATATATATATATATATATATATATTTCTTTTACATTTGTTTGAGTTTTTAATTAATACCGTGTAATAATTTGTTTATATGCATCAACGTGTACATGGAATATATAACTAGAGCACATCAATGTGATTTATATTCTTTAGACAAAAAGTAATCATATATACTATATATATATATATATTTATATATAGATAGATATATATAGATTTGTTAGATGATAAAAAAATTTAAATAGTTTTTTTTTTACAAAGTGTCTATTGATAGACCGTTTGATGCTACATCGCTTAGAACATTTGAATATTTTTCACCATTCATTGAAGATCATGCTTGTTTTGGAGAGAACTTACCCCACATATGAGCTCTTATACCAAGAGTATAAATAGTTTGTTTCAGAAAAGAGATGAGTTGAATGAAGTCAATACTCAATTCTCACTAGATAAAGACAGTCAAGCAAAACATCTAACACAAAAGAGAAGATCACAACACAACATATTTATATACTGGTTCACTCTAATTCTTGGATTAAGTCTAATTCTATCTCAAGCAAACTTCTTAATGAGTTTCATTAATCAAATGAATGATTACAACAAGTACACAAATTTCTCAATGTTATTCCAAAAACACAAACCTCTCTAGTTTACCAATCCTAATCTCTCTCTAATCCTATAATGAAATTGTTGCCAAGTATTTCATGTTCTTATTCTACATAAGAGAAATTTTTAGCAATAAATAGGTTCCATTGCAACAATATGTGATCTAACATTTCTATAGTGATCATTTAATTTAATCGTTGATAAAAAAAACTTATCATTTAATCTTTGTAAAAACTACATAACATGATCTTCCTTTTTTCCTACGCGCATTCGATTTCACAAGACCAAGTAGGGTTTGATTTAAAATTCTCAAGCTCAAGTTATACGACTATCAATTTTGTAAAGAATTATATAATAGTGAGATCTCCCTATTTTAGATGACACTTTCATTTGCAAATATGAAATTATTAAGAGATATCCTTGGAAAAAAACTCTTAATTTCAAATAATTTCATATCTACTCCATTGTATCCACCATAAAATGTTTTGTCTTATGGAGGGAGAAAAAGAATAAACAAGCCAAGATACTACTATATTGTTGTAGCGTTTTAAGATTTCATAAGAGATATCTTCTTTCATAATTCCATCAACAAATTCGACATTGTTCTTGACACTCATCGTAGTAAATATAGACATGATACATGAGTGATAATTATTCAAATCAATAACAGGACAAATTAAATGTGGGACAAAAATTTCACGTGGGTAAAAATTCAAGAAACTATGTAAAAAAAAAAAAAGAACAAGAAGTGCTATGAAACGGAAAAGAAACACTAAAAGAACAAATAAGAGGTACACCTCAAAGAATAATTATGATACCAACTTATATTTACTTCTACAGCATTCATGGTGAAAGGAAGAATGTCAAAGAAGAAAAGAGAATAACAAGTGACCGTGGACAGAGAAAAACTAAGAAAATGATTTGATTAAATTATATCTTATGTTACAAAACATAATAAGCTTTGACTTATATGCAAAACAGAAAGAACATAAAAACAAACAGAGAAAAAAAAATAGCATCAGATGAAACATCAAACGTGTCACACGAAGCATTAAACGCAACAACAAAACTGCTTAACAATTATCAGTTGAGAATAATTTAATTTAAGTTTATGGGCTTATGAATGTTGACCAAATAGTTTTCTCATCGAAACATATTTCTCTCCTGAATTAGACAAATTCTGTCAAACACACTTCACCTGAGTTTATTATGCTGACATTTTGCAAATTCCGTAGAAGTAAAGATTTGAGTTGTTTTCATAAACTCTCTTTCTAAACTCAATTTTATCCCAAATTTAAGTTTATAAACTTTTTAAGAGCAGATGTTAAAGGCTTATAACTTATTTTACGAAAATCATAGTAATTAAATTTAAAGATAAAAAATAAATAATTACTATATTAATTAAATTAAATATTAATTTAAAAATTATTTATATCTAAAGTGATTTTTTTTATTAATAAAAATTTATAAATAATTTATATTATTAATAAAAAGTTATAAAATAGTTTTTATTATTAATAAAAATTTATAAAATAATTTTTATGTATCTAAGTTAATTATATAAGTTTTAACGACTAATATTTTAGATTCTAAATTAATTTCTTAAAAAACTAATAGAGATAAATTTAGAATATAAAGTAGTAAATAGTTAAAACCTTGATAAATAGTTTAGTTTAAATTTTTTTTATAAATTTTTATTAATAATAGAAATTACTTTAAATATTAATAGTTTTTTTAGTTTATAAAATTATATCTAATTTAATCAAATAGTAATTAATTATTTTAATTTTTAAAATTAGTTTATTTATATTTAATGATTTTCTTGTAATGTTATGGGTAGTTTATAAAAAGTTGCGAAATAAAAAAAAAATGATTTATTAAAAATCAATATTAATTATATAGTTTGTTAGTAATTACTTATTTAATTACTTGTTAAAATATTATTAATTGATTGAGATATTATAATGGAAAAGACAGTTAATAAATTATATATGAAAATTAGGTAAACCTAAACCATGCAATATATAACTGTAATAATGGAAGTAAAACAATAATGTATAATGAATTTGTGTGGTGCGAAGGCAACGTCCTTTCGTACGCTTCTGGGTGCATGCTGATGCTGATGCTGTTACTGATGCTGTTGCTGTGCAATATGGCAGCAGACAAAACCTGCTTCCTCATACCACTTGAGTACTACTCCCATCTATCTTTTTCTTCTCTCCTTGTGCCCCAAAAAAATAAATAAATACAACTTCCAAAAGGGAATTGTGCGAGTTTACTTCAACATTATCACAGTACTGGATTCTAATTTTCTCCGAAAGTCTTTCGAAAACGATAGATATGGACCAAGTTAGCGGATATTTAGAGAGAGAAATAGACAGAGAATAGAGGATTATAAATATGATAAATAATTATGATGCATCATTCAAGGAAAATGAAAATTTGAAATATCTAAAAACGTTGTTATATTCAAACTCTTTGGTGAGGATTCAGGATAATAGAAATGGTTACAGGAATCTAAATATGGTTATCGGAGAGGGCAGAATGTTATAAATGAATCAAATCTAGATTCTTGGTGGTGGAGAGATATCAGCCAGATATGTGGGAGAAATTTAAATAAGTGGTTTAATATAAATAGAGATTGGAGGGTACGAAACAAAATTATGTTCGGGATTGATAGATGGATAGAGAATGATTCTCTAAAAAAAGTAAATAGATACTCTAGATTATTGTAAACACTAAAAAAAAAAAAATTATTAGCATGAGTCAAAAAAAGAAAATAGCTATAATAAATGGACGTAAAGATATAGTTATCATTAAAATTTGAAAGTTAATATGTTCGACATAAAAATAGTGGCTTGTCTGTGAGACACAAGTGATGTGTTTTTTTGCGTAAGTCTATCCTACATGCTCCTCACACAAAATTTTATTTTATATTGTTTATTTAAAGAAGTGTGGACTTAACCTACATGTTGACCATATAATTTTTAAACAAGTGTGAACTTAGCCTACATGTTACTCACACAAAATTATATTTTATATTGTTTATTCAAATAAGCATGGACTTAGTCAACGGATTGGTCACACAATTTTGAAACAAGCGTGAGCTTAACCTTCATAATTTTATTACATATTTAAATATATATATATATATATATATATATATTATGTTTGCGAGACTTAACCTACAAAATTTTAAATTATTATTATTATTTATTATTTATAATTTCAATTGTGACTATTTGACCTACACAAATTTTTTTATTTTTTTAATTTATGTCCATATAACTCACGCTTACCCACGTTTTATTTTCTTAATTTTTAATAATAAAGGCTTAATAAATACTATTTAGGATTCTTAGCATCATCTTTACTTTCTTTTTCATCTAATTTTACTTTTTGGTGTAGTGAAACAAAGAGATATAACTGAACAATATGATTTATGGAATGAGAATCAATGGTTATAACACATGACGTGGAGAAGAGAGTGGTTCCAATAAAAATAATATGAATCTTTTAATGTTTTTATGGATGAGCTAAAAACTATATCAATATTAGCTAAAATTTGTAGGATTTCAAAATTTTCTGAATCTGTCATCTTTATAGGTTTCTTCTATAAATTTATGCTGTGTTTATCAAGTATCGAAAAGAAGTGTTTGACTGTTTAAATTTAATGTTAGAGCTATTATCACCGATAAATATCTGAAACTCACACAGTACCAATGGTAAAACCCAATGGTTAAAAGTAGGAATCACTTTACAGCTTGAATAAAGGCAAAACACATATGTAACAAGTCAGTGACTGCAGAAAAACATTACATGCAGAAGTTGAAACGTGGAAGATAAGTCGAAGGATGCAGTAGGCATGCATGCATGGTGGTAGCACCAACATTGGTGATATATATACAATTTTGACAGTTCAAGGGTCATGTTTGTGTTGAAAGGGAGAGAGAATAGAAGAGATAGGGATATAGTAAACTCATTAGAAGGCAAAATGGGTTATGTTTGTTTCCACATGACACGACACACATATGGTGTAGGGTGTGTCCTACATATCCAACGACAACGCATTGGACAGGACAGAGAACCCCTCTTCCACCCCAACCTTAACCCCTTCAATCTGTTTCCTTCCTGTGTGTAAAAGTAATGTGCCAAAAAAGGGCTGCAGAAAAAGATCAGGGCTACCAGCTAGGGTTTTTGAGAAAAGGAAAGGACCACTTTCTTCATTCAATTCAATTTTGAAGCTTTCGTTCACCTATGATACGGTGGTTTTTGGTTTGTTGGACATTTGTTTGTTCATGGAATCTGCATGCATATATGCTTTGCTCGATATGTTTTGAGATAGTTCTTAGTTCGTAACTTGCATGATTCTTTCATCAATGCTCAACACCTCTTGAGCCGCAAGGTGCCGTACTGATCATAAACCTGTTTTAGATTTTGCTTCTTTTTCATGTTCCAGATACTTGAAATATAAGATTTGTCTGAGTGAAGAATAGACTATATATATATATATATTTGATTCATCAACTTTAGGTTAAACTATTATTAACTAAGATATGCAATTACTCTCATCTAAGTTTTAATTTTTATACGAAAAAAGTTGTAACTAGACATGCAGAAAAAACTGAAGGTTTGTCTGATTGTGATTAATACCAGAAAATGTTGTTCTTTTACTGTGTAAATTCATTACAAATATTCATGCAGTGATAAACCACTATAGGGAGTGATATTCTTTATAAATAGAACTTTATTTTGAGTCTAACTTGAAATATGCAGGTGATTTTATAAGATTCAATAATAGGTAATCTGAGTCTAATGTAAGTAACTGAAATAAATCTGATAGTTTCTTAAAATTGTTCAATTCTATACAATTGATCTGCAAAGAGTTATTTTTTATTTATACATTATATTTTGGTAGTATTTTTAGATTATTAAAACTTATATTTGAATTAAAAAATAATAAATTTTAATGCAGAATACAAATTTTAAATTAAGACAATTTATAAAGATGAGACGAAGTCTTGTTCAAATTTGGTTTATCCAAACTAAAATTTTGCATAGTTATATCATTCTAAAATTGGACTTATCTATAGATATTAAATAAGTAAGGTTTAATAAAAAGATGTAAATATTTATAAACATACATATACACAAGTGTTTATAAAATCTGATGGTATTTTGTAGTTGTGATATGTATGTGGTTCATTCGTAAAGAAAGGAACAATTTATTTATTCTTGTGTGTTAAAAAGAACAAAAATAGTTTTTTGAGATGGTTTAGTGTAACTACCTATTTTTGTTTAAAAAATAGTAAAAAAATTATGTCAAAAAATTAAAATAAATTAAATATAGATTTAGTTATGATTACAATTTCTTAAATATTTCATAAAACTTTATCATCTTTACATTTGATTTTTTCATAATTATTATTTATTTTTTTCCTTTAAATAAAAGAATCTCTTCCTTTCAATCTTACAGACATCTAGTATACAATTTCACACTATTTAAATAAAGATAATTTAGTTTAGATAAAAAAAAATTATTAAAAATTTAATGAAAAAAAATACATTATTTTTAGTATTAAATTTCATGAAATAAATCATAATCACATGAATATTAAAATAGAATAGTAAATAATAATAATAATAAACACGTAAATTAATAGAAAATCATGAACACAAATAAATATAAATATATATATATATATATATATATATATGAAAAAATAAAAATTATCGAAAATTAATTTTAAAGACAAAAAATAATGAATTACTATGATAACTAAATTAAAAATATTTTAGAAACTATATAAATTTTTAATTTTTAAATTAATTTTTATTATTATTAAATAATTTTTAAATTAATATCTAATTAACAAGTTTTTAATTTAGAATCTAAATTCATGTACTAACCATTCTCGTATCTTGCTTAATTTTAAAAAAATCAATTAGAATGGGATAGAATTCTAAACCGTGTTTGCAAATACAAATCTACTTGTCAAAATCATTCCTAATATTAAAATATCAAATTATATTATATCTGTGTATATTTATTCGTGTGAAAGAAAGCATAAACTTACATAGTAAATTTCAGTTAATATTTGGAAAAGATGATAATTTATTATTAGATGCCAGTGTAAACAAATATTTGCAGTTTTAGGTGTGTAAAATATTTTGTCTTTCAAATATAGTTTCTATAGTAAGATCCATGAATAAAAAAATATTAAACAGAATATATAATAATAATAATACTTTTAACAAAATTATTTAAAAAAACAGTTGGGGAGAAAGCAGAAGAGTTTCCAATTTAAATAATTTTTGTACATATGGGATGAGAAGTCTTGTCAATGTAAGAGATGAAAGATTGTTTCATTAATGTGTATCAGGATTTTTCTCTTTCTTTTGTTTGTTTATTTTGAATTGCACATTAACAACACTAGAATAAAAATGATGATGATGATGACCTAGGAGGAGGCCAACAGAAGGTATAATGACCTAACCTTACTGTGGAATATATTAAAATCTCACATTTCTTCTGTTTTACTGAATAAACTAAACACAATCATAACAAATTTTGGAATTGACTTTTCTTACCATGTTTGCTTTTTTTTTATTTCTTTATTTCAAGATCGACTATTTGTTTCAAACTAGGATTTTTTCAATGTTTTTATTAGTATAATAATAATAATATAAAAAATAATTAAAATCTAATATTAATAATAAATAGAATTGTTAATTTTAATAAAATCATATCACTTCTCACTCATTTTTATTATTTTCTATTTAATGTAAACAGTTTCACTTCCCAATTTATTATTATTGTTTTGTACAACTCTTAGGTTTGCCTGTTTCCTAGGTCAAAAAATGTGCAAATGACAATAAAAAAAAAAGTACGTATATGGAAAAGAAAACTAATTAATACAGAAAGCTGAGATTATACTTTACATTTAACATTCCGTATAAACAAGAAAATTTTCACACAAAAAATTATATAGATATATATAATAATTATTATGTCAAGATATAATTAATTTTTGTACTGTTATTTGAATCCTTTCATTTAAAAAATAGTTTCCATTTTTATTGTTTTTTCCACTCATTTATTTTTTTTAAAACAAAACACCAAGAAAGTGTTACTTACTTTTGTAATGGGTGTCTTCAATCTCTAATATTGAAATGCATACAAAATCACAAATTTAGATCAATGGGTTAAAATTTACAAACAATTATCACTTGTTTCAATGTTGATTACCAACTATGATTAAAAGGTTGACCTTTTAAATTTTAAATTTCTTATTACTGCTTCCACAAGACACTAATAAACATTTTCCACATTTGTGAATCAATATTTTACACCATATCAGTTTAATTTATACAACCAGAGATTTATTTTTCTAGTAATTTGCTTTATGTTATTCCAAGGGAAATTCTGTCCCTCTCCAGCATTTTGTCAAAAGGAGCCGTGCACTGGGATGGTTGTCTAGAAAAGAAAACCTTTGACTACGCCACTCGACTTAGAATAGGAAACATTCAAGATGGTAAAAAAGTGTTGTCTTTTATAAAATTTTAGGGTTCACTGTTAGAATTTAGGGCTTATCAATGGTAAAAAAAAATGATCATCTAATAACCTAGATTGATTCATGTAAGATTGTATTCTGCAAGTATTCTAACTGTAGTATTTTAGTTTAATAAAAGACATTGTAGTATGAATAAATAGATATGAAAAAGCATGGAATGGAATGAATGTAATGGTGTAATTATGGAGTGTGGTGTAAAAAGAAAGTGAAGCAGTGATTGATTGTTGTTGGGTTGTGGAGGATGTTTAGGTAAAAAAGGAGATTTGTAATTATGGAGAGGGATAATGATGTGAGAGATGGATGTGAATGAACAAGTTGAAACATAGGAACAGGAATAGGAATAGGAATAGGAATAGGAGAGAGGTGAAGAAGAAAGTTACTTACAGTGTGGGATTAGCCTATTCATTGTGAAGGTTGGAGTTTGGAGAGAAAGGACAGAGAGAGAGAGTGAGTGACAGAAAGAGAGAGAGAGAGAAGGTACGGAATTGATAGGTGAGCTACTGTGTGGGGCTGGCAGAATAATCAACTTTTTACTATTCACATTTAGAAACAAACCATATAGAAAGTACAGAGGGAGAGAGAAGCTTTTTTCATGGTGTGTTGTTCATAATGTATTGAAGATGAATTGAAGATGTGGGAGTGTGTCGTAATCGGAAGTAAGGCCCTGCCAAAAGCCGGCGAATGCGGAATTACTCTAATCTAAAGGAAAGGGACGGGACACGGCCAGCCCCTATTTCAACACGTGGCCGCAATTTTATCACACCCTCTCAATACAAATCATTTTCAATATAGTACCTCTTGTCCTTTTGGCATCTCCCTTCCTTTTTTTTTTTTTTTCTTTTTATCTATTCTAATTTTTTTTTTTTTTGTTCTACACTCAAAGAAACCCTTAACAGGGGAATTCACATCTTTATCTCAATTTAAATTTCTTATTTGTGATTACTTACTGCATCTGAATTGAAGTCCATATACACTCTTCTTCTAAGCAATTCATTTATTTGGTTATTCAAACTACTGGCACATGGGTTTTATTAATGATTCAAATTTATTTTGTAATTAACTATTATAAGGTTTTATTTATAATTTTAATTTCATTTTTAATTAACATTTAATAGTAAATAAGTTTTACTTATCACATAAGATTATTTAGGGTGTAATAAGTAAAATATATATATATATTTTATGTAGAAAGAGGTTAACCAACTTATTGTGATAATCCGTCCTAAATCTCTCTTGGTTAACACATAAATAGAATCATGTAATGAAAGCTAGTATTTTTTATTAATTAGTACAATTGCTATAAAAGCTAGATGTAATAAACAAAATTAGTAAATCTAATGCGCATGTAATTAACATCTTATTTTCTTTGAATTCAGAAAAAAATAAATTATTTTTATGCATACTATTTGTGAAAATTGACTTTGTAAATTTTTTTGTTAAGGTTACTAAATCGTTTAATAATTCAAGAACGTTTGGTGGCACAAGACGCAGTGAGTTGTTGTCTTTGTAAGTGTAAGTGTGTTTTTCTTCAGAGTATCTCTGATGGTATCAAATTATTTCCTCTACATCAGATTGTAACTTTTTCTGTGTGTTATTAGAGAGTCTGTGTGTGTTATTAGAGAGTCTGTCTGCTTGATATCTTCAACTTACTTATTAGAGCATCATGACTTCTTCACTTGTTTAAATGTGATTTATGAGTTAGTTATAATAGTTATTTATTATATTAACAATTATAAGTGAGAGTTGAAAGAAAAATTGATGAGTTGTAATATTTATTTTATAATAATTTTTTAATCGAAAATATAAATTAAAGTTTATTAGTATTTTAATTGAACCACGTTAATTTTATGTGTGTTTTTTTGTTTCACTCTTTATCAACCATCTTATAGACTATTTTGTTATTGTTTAATTTGTTTCTGTTGATAGAGGAAAGAGTAAATTTGTTTGAACTATTCTCACAATATTAACAAATATATTCTTATAATTTATTAGTATTAAAATTTTTATCATCATATTAGCATTAATTATGAAACTCACGCTTCCTACAAATTATCTGCTTCTAAATTTATCTTAATTTATAGGTATCACATTTGAAACACAATGAAACTCACTCTTCCTACAAATTATCTCCTTCTAAATTTATCTTAATTTATAGGTATCACATTTGAAACATAATGAAACTCACGCTTCCTACAGATTATTCTGAATTTTTCTCCATGATTTAATTAAAAATCTGACATTAAATAATCTCTAAAATCTTTTATATTTATTTTTTTTCTTCTAATTAATATTTGGATTCCATGATTTGTATGTATTCGATTAAAATATAAGTAATTTATTTAAGTTGATTATATTGTATTTGTTTTAATACGAAGTTGGTGTCAAACTGCTAAAACGAAGAGTTTGTTCATTTATGTACAATTTTATATCTTAGTTGAATCATCTTTAAAATAATTTTTATTTTTTTATTTGTTATTTTTATAAAAAATATTAAATTAGTATTCGTCACTTCAAATCTTACACAATATTTTTCCCATTCAAAATCTTTCCCACGGTAAATAGCATTCTCTCCTTCCTTCCTAATGTCAATGACCAATTTAATTATGGAATTCAAGCTTATATCTGCTTTTCTTCTCCCTTGAATCAAAGTGAAATTTTTTTATAAATTATGGATATTAATGACATTTTGACTTTTTTACATAAAAGAGTCGCAACATAAAGATGCATCAACTGTTAAAAAAAATAGTGAAATATTGGAAAGCGTGTTTGTCTGGTTTACGTTAACATTATTATAAAATATTGTAAGCGTCGGCAATGATGCATAGGCAGTTTGGTTAGCTGTTATAACATGTTTCATTATCTTCTTGGACAGTGTTTCCGTACTATCTGACAATGATGCTTATTACGCAATACTATAGATTTTTGTTTGAAGGGTAAAAATAAAGAAAAATGTTAAAGAAGCATGAATTCATATCATAATAAAAATAATAAAGCACATGGGAATGAAATGAAATGGGTCAGAAAGTGATTTGGACGTTGTACCGTGCGCACAAAACCATTGTATAAACTTCGACCTAGGATAGGGGAGGAATCATTAGCAAAGACCATAAGACAGCTTTGTTCTTCCTTAAATATAAAGAATAACCATGTGATAGGATTCAAGCCAAAAATTGTGAATAGTGTTATGTCGGCAATAATAAACACTGCACAGTAGCGAATAACTAACGGAAGCAAGAAAAATTCAAAAATCATGCCCACAAATACGGATTGAACCTAGTATGCTCTCAATTTTGTACGATTTCGGTCTCTTCAAAGATCACCATCATCTTTTCAAGTATTTTCAAGATAGAAAGCACCTAGGTTAAATGTTGGATACCAAAGTAAATGCTAACTCATAATAGTAATAGTCTCAAATCAGTAAAAGCAGAGTTCATCATGCCTTCACGGCTTAGCATGGCATTTCTTTACATTGAAGAAAATGTGTATATTAAAGGACAAATAGTAATAGCTCCAGAACCAAACAATTCAATTACTACTTGTAGCTAGTCCTACTACTTTGTTGTCAACCATACGCTCTAGAACCTAGCAATACATTCAGCTACCGATGAAGAAAGGGGATATAGTGCTCGAGTTAGTGATTGATGGTGGAAAATGTGAGTGGAGGAATGTCATGTTTGGAAAATGAATTTGAGTATCCGCAGCTGATGGTATTATTGTTGAAGGGAATCCTGATGATGCTGCAGTAGAGAATGGTGGAGTAAGACTTGCCCCGCCATAAGGACCTTGGACTTGCCATGCCCAACTAGGCATGGGACCAGCTTCCAACTTCTTCTCTATTGCTGTTTCCTGTAAAATATAAACCAAAATGACTCATCACTCAAAAGTAATATATACTCAGCAAAAACAATTTATTCCGGTCATAAAGATGTATGAGAATCACCTCGTAGATGGGAAAGAAATTGCTACCATTCCAGGTGGAAGGATGATGTCCAGATACTCTGGAGATGCCATGAGATGGCTGGACATTCAGTGATCTCGATCCAGAGTGCTCAAACTATCAAGTGAGTGAAAATATACCATCAAAGCTAAGAATGCAAACTGCCAATTCAGAAACATTCGAAAAAGCAGGAGTCTAAGGAATTGCAGACTCAAATTGAATCCAACCATATGGCTATACAACACTCATCCACCTTACCATAAATCTCTTTTCGACAGGGCTATCATCCCAGCTGGGTGGAGTTTTCAAACCACTCCCGTTGCTGGGTGTGTTCTTGATTTGACTGTCAGAGTAAGAAGGGGGAGCTATGCCCAGGTTAAGATCAAGATTTTGCTTGCCATCTGAATAATGTTCGAATAAACCCATTGTCAAATGTTATGAAGCTACTAAAAAAAAAAAAAAAAAAACCTAAAAAAA
>Ga0123342_1008703_pt1 | contig 12594 bp, 4 predicted proteins | sample Turbeawhitnodule_FD_89960 | JGI IMG/M metagenome (GOLD analysis project Ga0123342, IMG submission 89960) | Root nodule microbial communities of legume samples collected from Mexico - Turtle bean Mexico white nodule | ecosystem: Host-associated > Plants > Roots > Nodule | place: Mexico: Nepantla...
TCAAATCAGTTAAAACAGATTTTCAAAAAGTTGTTTACAAGGACACACATTTAATCGGTTAAAACCACGAATTAACTGGTTTAATGCTCTTGTTAGTTATAAAACAGTTTCAAAACCTTCTTTGCTAGCTAAGTTACAAACAACTAATTATCTCGACACTTTAATCGGTTGTTTTTCCCTTTGCATGGAAAAACACTTTAATCTTTAAAAACAGTTTAAAATGAGCTTTGTCTGAGATTCAAAACTGATCTTACAAAGATTCTAAACCCCAAACCAAAACCTAAACCTAAAACATCACATAGCTTCAGGCTTCACTTGGATTTGGCACATCAAAGCTTCTCATCTTCAATAAATATAATACTGGTGCTTACAAACATTGTACTATAACGTATAAAGTAGTGTTTAAAAGCTCTTTATTTTACGTTAGAAAATTACGACATTTATAACTAACATATATTACTCGTTTTAAATTTTCACTTTATACAAGGTATTATATGACGTGTGTTGTGGCGGTTCAAAATAGATCGTCATATTATACTTTGTGGCAGTTATAAACATCACTTTATACAAAAATAACCACCACAAATACATACTTTTTTGTAGTGTTTTAGAGTAGATTCCTTATGAAGCAAGTTACTTTTAGGTCTATAAAACTAACTCACGTTTATCTTAATTGGTGTAACAATAACAAGTAAACGACAAACCCTAATTTATATTGACAATTTTATTAGAGTATTTCTATTTCATATGATGTTTTAACAATGTGAAGTTTGAATTTAATAATTGAGTTGGGTTGAATGATTGAAACTTTGCTTGAGTTATAATTAATTGTAAATTTAAGTAACTTCATTTAAAATCAAATTAATCTTTTATTAAAGAAGAAATTATTAGAATTTTTTTATAAAATGATCATAATATATATATTTTGAATAAAATTATAAGTCTTGGTTTAGTTGAATATATTGTTTCTAGTTTGTTATGTTTGGTGTAACTAAACCTATGTGATTACATTTAACACATTGTAAGAGGTCAATTACCCAAACCTCCCCGGCTTAAGCAACCAAATGTTAGTTTAAGTGAGAAATAAGTTATATAAATTATTTCTCCTTTTATAGTGTCATTGATCAAATGACATATTGGTGTGATTACTCAAATAACATATTGGTCTTTTAAACGATGAAAGTCAATTGCTTTTTTTTCTAGGAATACCAAATTCATGTGCTAAAATTTTGATAAAGTCACTATAAGGAAATCATGAAATAAAAACCAATTTTTAGAGACAAAAAATAATTAGTTGCTATAGTGACTAAATTAGAGACCATTTTAGAGACTAAAAACATTTTGGTTTCTAAATTAGTTTCTATTATTATTAAATGGTTTCTAAATAGGTGTCTAATTAGCAACCAAGATTTTTGCTACCAATTATTTAGATTCTAAATTTAGTAGCAAAAACCTTGGTTGCTAATTAAACACCAGTTTAGAAACCATTTAACAATAATAAAAACTAATTTAGAAACCAAAATTTTTTTAATCTCTAAAATGGTCTCTAATTTAGTCACTATAGCAACTAATTATTTTTTGTCTCTAAAAATTGGTTTTTATTTCATGATTTTCTTGTAGTGAGTGATAAGTCTTGTCGTTCAAATGATATCTCCTTGTAGACATATCAATTTTCTTTCACGTAGAAAGATGTCGCTTAAGCCATGTTCTTCCATGTTTAAAACATTGTTTTACTTGTTTTAGTCTTTTGAACAAGTAATTCTCATGTTATTCCATTTTCATTATAATAAATTTCTATAATAATATGAATATAGATGAAAAAAAAGGTGAGAAATAATGATGATGATAGTGATATGAAATAATTAGAATTATTTGTTGAAATAATTATTATCAAGAGCTATGATTAATAAAGTATAATGTGGTATTGAGTTTTAGAAGAATATTTTGATAATGATATATGTAAACTTCGGTTATAACTTAAGTAAGTCATATATCAATGAATTAGGGTATAAACAATTTGATGACTAGGTATTTGTGTGAAATTAGACCACACATGTACAATAAGTAATAATTGATGATTAGATAATGTATTCTGACAATATAAATATAAATGTTTAAAGCTATATGTCGTCCAAAAAATGCAGTATTATAAATAATGTGAATATATAGGTGACGATTGTGGAGAGGACAGTCATCTATATTAAGCGAGAGAGAATAAACAACGATTATATGAGAGAACCATCACCTATTTGAAGGGCATAAACAATAGTTATAGAGGGAATTGTCATCTATTGTTGAGCATGCACTAAAGACACGATCATTTTAGTGGACAATCGTCGTCTATGAACTTTTTTATTCACCCTCTGAATTCATCTTTCCCTATATTTTCACTGGTTTTTTGAGTTTTGATCCGTCGCTGGTGGTACACCCTTTGCCACTCATTTGCTGCGCTTATTTGTTTTTTCTTTCAATTTTTTTACTAATATTGTGTTTTAGTTGTCATAGGTTGTTTATCTCTAGTTAAAACTTCATAATTCTTTATTTTTTTATTTCCTCCGCGGTCATTGGTTCCTCCGTTACTATCCTTGATTTCTCCGTTCTTGCCCTCTCGTTATTATGTGTTTGCACTCTACCACGTTAGTTTTTATTTATTTAATTTTATAATTAGTGTTGAAATATTTTTAGATTTTTTTTAGAATTCATAATTTGTATTATTTTAGTTATATTATTAATTAATATACTAATGAAATTTTATAATTAATATTAGGATTTACAATTAATATTATTTTAGTCATATAATTAAGATTAATAAAATTTAATAATTAATATTAGGGTTTATAATTAGAATTAATAAAATTTTATAATTAATATTAGATTTTATAATTAATTAATATAAGTTTAGTTTATTGAATTTTATATTAACTAGTTTGGATAAATATGATTAAAATAGTTTCTGATTAATAATATACAAATATTTAAGCCAACACATATGATTTTACTTTTATTTATAGCTTTACCATGTTCAGTGATCACACTGTGATAATGGAAAGATCTAGCAATATCCAATTATGATCTTACTACAATGATCATATTAAACTCAAACAAAAATAAAATATCTTTTGATTGACTAGTCCTTTTCAATCTTAAATGTAATTTTATTCTATTTTGGTAGAAACAATGCTTATTAACAATTGTAATATGTAATATTCAACCTTATATTATATTCCAATTCTGCATCAAACTATATATAAACCTATCATTAGGGCAAAGGTCATTTTGCTCTTAAAAATACTAAAATGGGTAAAACTAAAAATTAGGGATTAAAATAAATAAATAAAAATGCCTTAGTAATTTAGTATTCTATTATTCTCGAAAATATTAAAAAAAACACAAAAATAACGGTTGGCGGTTATGTAACGATTCTGTTGGGCATCTCAATCTAATAACTTGATCATGTTCGTCCTTCTAGGGTTTCTATAATTCCCCAAATTAATTTACGCGTTTCTGAATGAATCTCAAAACACGCAGTATAAGATCTCGATTCTTCCATAGCTTGGGTTCCTCCACTGCACAGCATCGTTCCACAGGGTACGATGTTTTGATCCTTGTTCCAAATGCAGAAATTTCACATTTCATGTTCTGTTGATTGGGACATTCAGATGGTGCAAGTTGTTGGAATATAACGGAATCCTAAAAGGGTTTTAAATTGGAGAGTAATGCTGTAGTTTAAAAGGTCGATTTTGTTTGTGATTTATTTCTTTACGATTTTATTAATTGCAAAATGTCAATTTAAAACGTTGAAGTTTTATTACTATATGATTTTTTGGCCTTGAGATTTATTGATTTGAACATGTATTTATCTTTTTTCCATGGTTCCGTAACTTTGAGTGGATCATTTTTGTTATTTATTCATTTTTGAATTATCTGCTTTGCATAGTTTACTATTAACTGATGTTCAGAGCACTAGCTTGATTCATTTATGGGCGTAGTTATTTGGAGTGGTGACTAATCATACTTGATTTTAGTTTTTTTATGAACTGAGTTCATGATTGAAGCACATTAGAGTCTCCTTTTCCTTCTAGCATCTCAAAATGAATAATTCATTCTCTTGCAATGAGATTTTAATGGTTTTCCTATGCTTTTGTTAGTTGGAGGATTAGTGATATTGTTGCTGTTAGTTTTTGTTATTTATTTTCACAATGCTGAGCAGCTGCATTTGGAAAATGGAATTTAGATATTTGATCTTTTGGTGAAAATTTATTGTGTACAGACAGTCAGGATCAAGGAGAAGATAGTTTTCATGGCTTATTCTCTTTGATGTGCTTGGGTGGTTTCGTCCTGGGAATCGCCTTGTTAAGCAGGCTGAGAGATATTGTAAAGCTCTTTCTCACTAATGCTAATTTTTCTGGTTGTTTTCTATAGTGAGGATACCTTATCCTGTTATTCCCTGCTTACCCTATTTCATCTAGAAAAAACTTAAGCTTTTTCTAAGTAATCACTTAATTGGTGTCTTTAGACAGATTTGTAACTTGTAAGTAGAAATTTTCTATCAGTGCGAGAGTAGAAAAGAAAAAATCTTGTGGAATCTTGGGGAGGCCATGTTTAAAATTACAAATTGTCATTTTTGTGAAAAAATATGTTTTGAAAGAATTGTGACGTGTCTAAAGCTCTTCCAGTGCTTAACCACGTGCCACTCTCCTGTTTTCATTTGTCTTTTTCCATGGACACTGATAACTTTTCTGGAGCTTGTTGTGATCCTTAACCTCCATGTTTTGATGTATCCTATTTTCAATATCTTGTCTTCAAACTGCATTTGTTCATGTAATAGGTGAGTGGAGGTGGAAAGAAGAAAGCGTATACTCTTTTGAAGAGGCTTCTCAATCAAAGAGTAGTGTTGCAATGGCTTCCGAAGAAAACATGACATTCAAATTATACCAGAACAGGGCTAATTTGTTTGTGAAGGAATATTTACTAGCAGACTCTCTGATTCCATATACTTCTATTATCAGTGGCATGTTAGTTTGCAAGATGGTATCTACTTTTGTAAAATGTTGTCATTCTGATTTCTTCAACAATGTCAGACACATTAAAGTAATCATGGTTTCATTATCTTTAATAATTTCCTTTCCTGTGTTTCAGGTCTTCGATCTTACTCAGCTTATTGGTTCTAATTACTTTAAGATCTATTCCAGCTTCTCCAAAGTCCAACGTATTGAGTGGAATAACCGGTGATTGGATACTATAGAGTAGAAAAGCTCTTCTTCTTTGCTCAGTGAAACATGATGTTAATAAAATTTTGTTCTTTGTGCAGTGCTGCATCAACTACGCATGCCATTTTTATAACAACTATATCATTGTACTTTGTGTTTTGCTCAAATCTGTTTTGGGACAGCCATTCTCCTGAATTTATTACTGTTCGAAGCTCTTCATTGTCAACTTTTGCACTGGGGGTATGAGCAATCTGAATTTCTTTTCCTACTATTGTGGTATCAGAGTTGAACTATGGAATCTATATTCTTATTCCTTCATATCTTTAGATGGGGCTTTGTTTAGAAACTATATATATTTGTTTTATGGGCATCGGATCATTTCAAGTGATTTTGTACGTACAAGTATTTGAGTTGAGTCCAGTGTAACTTTTGCTTTTCATTAAGTTTCGAAGTTACAGAATTAGTAAAGTGAAAAGCAGACAAGCTACTGACTTCTTTCCACTCCACACACAAAAAAAACTACTTCACTTGGTGAGCTTTATATATAGCTTGATTGTGATAGTAAAAGAAAAAACTAAATTCTCTATAAAGAAGGATTTGTTAAGATTAATGGTAGATTGTCTATTAAATATATGCAATTTACCACTACAAGTCTGACTTATGATAATGTATAAGGCCTTGAAGTTATGTCAATTTGAAGGTAATTTTAGTAATGAATAGAACAAGGATATAGTTTAGTTTGATTTTAATCTATATGACCAACAGAATTGTACATAATTAGAATCAGTTGATTAGCATTTTTTTCCATGGAAATTTAAACAATCGTGTCTAACATTTTGGTTAGTAACTTGGAGTGCAGATTCAAATATTGTAAATTCACATGGTGGGAAAAAAAACAAAAGAATCTCATCCTGAGATGATAAAGAAGTCGCATTCTATAGCTGAGAAAATAATGCATGTTGCATCAATGAAGCCACACGTTCAAGCACAGTTTATTTAGCAGCTTCTCCAATGACGGACCTTGGTTTCATATACAAGAAAAGCTTGCTCCATGACAGAACATCTAAAGGCACAAAAGAACAACACATAACATCTAAAGACCACAGATTACCAATCAATATAAATGGTTTGTAATAGATGCTAGTTCAGAAACACATTGGAAACCTTCATTTCAGAAATTTCTTCTCTTATTATAAATGTGATACTGAATAGAGACTCAATAGGGTATAATTCTCAAGATAGTAAGCTTCCAGGAAATTGAGAGACCTTGACCGCTGCCCTACCAATGAATTCTCAAAATATAAGCTACTCTTCTCTCATTGTTTTCCTCTCTTTTATAACAAACTCCCCTCTAGTTTGTTACCTGAATAACTATAGCTAATATTCTGTTCAGTTACACTGAATGATGCCCATTGATTCCTAGCTGCCAACGTATTCCTCCTCCTAAAGGTTTTTATTGGATGGAGATACTATAAGTTTATTATGCTTAGAAAACATTCTTAACAAAATTTATTGAATGTCAAATAGAAAATGTAACAAGAGAACTCCAAATTCATTGTTTGTCCAGATTAACAAGATTTTTGCCTAATTTCATATATGTGCAATTTCCAAACCCCCGTCACAGGAAGTGTTGGAGAAGGTTTATTTATAATTGCAAGTCCAAATCCAAAGAGAAATAAACTTTGGCAATGGAACACAGCATTCCTGCTATGGTTCTATACATTTGTTACATAACTAATCATGCAATAAGAAGCCTGTGACACATATTCTTTTTACTATTCTGTCTTTTCTATAGTCTCTTTTGCGTAGCTCTTCTCAGTTTCTTGGTGTTAGTATTCTCCTAATATTTCCCTTTTCAGATATTCATTATATTTTATACTTGAAATGATTGAGATCGACCTTTGGAATTGTTATCTTCTTGGTTATCCTGATACATTCAATAACCATTTTGTGATCTGCATCACTTTGTTTTATCTGGTGAAGTCGTTATTTCTTATGTTTGATATTTATTATTGTAACAGGCTTCTGTTGGGTACTTCGTTTCTGATCTAGGGATGATATTATGGTTTTTTCCTTCTCTTGGTGGATATGAGTATGTAAGGATAATATCTTTTTGACGTGCAAAGTTTCATCCAACCTGTCTTATAAAGTTGAACTATCTTATTCAAATTTTAAGATATTTCACTTGATAGGAACCATGGTGGAGATGATTATGGTCGGGATTTAACCTGACTTCATATTAACATTGGTTCAGGTGATTCATCATCTGTTGTCTTTAGTAGCAGTAGCATACGCAATGTTTAGTGGGGAAGGACAGCTTTACACGTTCATGGTCCTGATCTCTGAGACAACTACTCCAGGGATCAATTTGAGATGGTAAATTTTTCTCTTTTAATTGAATTCTAGTAACTCAATTATTTTTCTTTGTTAACGTTGTGGTGTTTACGAAGGTATCTTGATGTAGCTGGAATGAAAAAGTCCAAAGCTTATCTTATCAATGGGGTTGTAATATTCATTGCTTGGCTGGTGAGTCAATAGTTTGAAACACATATTCATTAAAGTATACTAACAGTAAAAGTTTTTACATTGGCATCACATTTATTAAGGTTTGGTAGAATTCATGTTCTTGTCTTATTGGGTTGCTTACCAAAATGGTTCATCTGCAGGTTGCCAGAATACTTCTGTTCATATACATGTTTTACCACGTCTACTTGCACTTTCATCAGGTAATAATAACTGTTGGCACCCTGAATCTGCTGTGTAGTGCTTTCTTGGTAGCAGATTTTGACATTCAATTCTTGGCCTTTTAAAACTCAAAATATGTCTGCACATTATTGTCTTGGATGATTACTGGCCTTCATCATGGATCTATTTGTTTCACATTGATAATTTCTAAACTCTACTTGTCATTATCAACTAAAATTGTAATTACGCTTTCCATTTGGAGAGAAGGAGGATTGTTGAATCTAATGAGGCCAAATGGTAAAGTTGGGGTAATGAATTTAGGTTTTTTGGAACCTTGTTGGATAACTTAGGGAGTGTTCACTTACATTTTATGTCTATTTACAAAGATTTCTTAGGAAACAGCAAATTTAAGGAAAAAAAGCTGCTTTCAATGTTTCTAGTAAAAATCTTAGAAAACAGGAACCAAATTGAAAATAAAATGACATTCTTATAATCAAAAAGTGAGAACAGGAAATAAAAATAAAAATAAATGGCCCCTTTTTTGTATCTGGAGACAGGTGAAAACAATTTTTATCTTATTTCTGGTAAAAACAATGTGGTTAGTAAGAGTAAGAATTACAGCTTAGTCGAATTATTCAACAGGTAGAGCAGATGCAGCCCTTTGGGCAGATACTAGTTGTTGCTGTGCCAGTGGTGCTATCAGTTATGAACTTGGTTTGGTTTGCAAAGATTATCAAAGGCTTGAGGAAGACATTGGCAAAGAGACAGTAAAATAATTTGCTTAGAGAAACTTTTTGAAGAAAATGTATAGGTTAACCCTACCCATGTTCATATGAACCTCACATTGCTTGCCATGCGAATCTGAACTTATTGTATAAACTTTTTTTAATATTTATAAATATATAGACCAGAGCTGATTTACTTGCAAAGCAGTTAAGTTTTATATTTGCTCTTAATTTCTTATTATTCTTATTCATTTTATTTTTATTCAATGGTTCTAGATCATTTTATTGACACTACTTGTACATTGAAAAATAATTTTAGGCTTAATCAAGTTTCAATTTCTTCATAAATTTGAGTATTTTCAATTGACTATATATTAAACTTTTTTGGTCTACTGAGTACTCGAATTTTTTATATTTTCAACTGAGTTCCTATCGTTTAATTTTTTCATTAACTGAGTTATGTGATTGTTATCTTATCTCTTTATCTTACTTGTCTTCATGTGTTAAAAAATTTTATCGTTTAATTTTTTCATTAACTGAGTTATGTGATTGTTATCTTATCTCTTTATCTTACTTGTCTTCATGTGTTAAAAAATTTGAGCCTTTGTAGTTAATATAATATGACTTTATCGTTAATGTAAAATAACAAATAACTTTTATTGTTTTCATGGAAATGTGTTGGTGACGGTTCCTTGGTGGAATGTTATCTTGTCTAGTCATCTTGCTTACTTGTCTCCACGTGTTTAGAAATGTGAAATTTTGTGATTAATATAAAACGACATTGTGGTTAATCTAAAAATATAACACTTATATTGTTAAGACGCAAGACATTATCACCTCATCAGATAGTCTCGTAACACGACCATCTATATATTTTCATGATAACAAATACTATAAGGTGTGTTAAGATGACCAACGAAGCTACTAAGTGTGCATATATAGTTATATACCCATCAAATGTTCTAAGTTGCTTAAGTTTATCAAACGATCAAGCTTTGTATTAAGTGTTAGACGATACTTGTAAATAAAATACATCAGATGGTTTATCAGGACATTCCCTAAGATTTAACATGTTAGAAGGTCTATAGTCTAAGACAACTTTTGAAGACTTAAATATAGAAAATCTTGACAAACATTCAACACTAGATGATTTTTAAGTATGATGTGTCAAAAAGAAGTGTTATCTTAAACATATCAGACGATCCTGCAACACTTAGAAGATTTCATCAAAAGATCTTATTGAAGAAGACTCGTTGGACGATCTTACAGTGAAAATATTGGTTAGACAGTCTAGTAAAGATACATCAGACAATCTAACATTGATCTCAATGTTGAACAAATATCAAATAACTTATATAGATAACACTTAAAGAAGGAAAGTCGTCCAAACAAAAGGGATCAAGTGATATTTATATGAAGGTCTCGTCAGAAATCTCAAAAGAAATGGACCAGACGATCTTAATAAGAAGGTCTCATTAGAAGATCTCAAAGAATTGGACCAAACAATCTTGCTAGAAGGTCTTTATAGACGATCCTAGTGCTCATGGGTATATCATAAGATCTTGTTAAACGGTTCCTTTATACATCACAAGGCAGACGATCTCAAAGCATGCGAAAAGCCCAACTAAACAGTGCTTATGAAAACATCAGGTCACTAAAGGTTGAACATATCAAACGATCTTATTATCTTCTACCCATCAAACAATTACTACATTAGGGAAATGTCCATACTTAACATTCACATTCTTAAAATGTTTTATGACACTGCTCTAATATTTTCGAATCTTATTTGATATTTTTAATTCAAAATACTATTTTCAAATAAGATAAATGATTAAATACTTTTGGAAAGTTTTCCTGTTTGAGAACTAACATAGAAAAAACTGGAAATCTCAAATATCATGTGCTTTAATATTTGGTGGATGAAAAATACTTTCCATATTGATTATAAATGGTTTCGAATACAATTATGCAATCACAGATGAAGATTCAAGTAATCAAGCAGCTACGAATGAAGATTTATAAAGAGAAAGAAGATTCCAATAATAAACAAATGATTTGACGCAATGAAGCTTCATATTTGAACATTCCATATTGAGAGTCTTATATAAAAAAGAAGATGAATAGTACAAAAAAGGAAAGATTGTAGTCCAAAATTGCTAATGCATCAACATTGACTGTCCATTCAGATAAATAGATTTTTTGAAGAGTAAATATATGTTTAAGGACATGAAGATTACATCAACACCATTATTTCTATTTTTGAGCGTACTACAAATAAAGGAAGAGCAATGTGGCAAATCTCATAAGTTGAATTAAGATTATTCAAGATTCAACGTTCAATTTATTATAGATAAAGAAAGTATTTGAGGAGCAAGAAATTGTTAAAAGATGTGAATAATGCATCAGAGCTAAAGTTTCCATTTCTAGTTTTTAACTCATTGAAGAAAAAGGTCAATGTGGCAGATTAATCAAGATATTGAAGTAAAGAGGATTAAAGCTACAAGGTTTATATATGAAGAATATAAAGAAAGAATTTGAAATGTCTCACAATTCAAAGACGCACAAAGATCAATCAGAGTCGAAGTTTCTATATTGAGCGCTTAATGACTATATTGAAAAATAAAGAACGCAAAGCTTCAACGGTTACATTTTTTAAGGCCATATAAAGACCTTAAAGATGAATAGCACAACAATGAATGTACATAGAATGAGAAAGAAATGCAATTATCAAGTGATATTCAGTTGTGTGATTAAAATAATGCTTATACAACTTACATATGTTATTGTAGATCAAATTGTGAGATTGGGTGTTGTGCTTAAGCTTTCGTAAATCCTTCACTTTGTGAAGCATATGTTGTAAGATTTCATTGTTTTCTCTATAGAGAGGTTTCTCTTCTTGTTAAGAGGTATTGATCTTAGAAGGACATTGGGATTGGTTGCTTTGAGAGGTAGAGAATACTTCGTGACCCAAAAAGGTGTAAGAATATTTCTAAACCTGAAGAGTTGTAAGAATACTTGTGAACCTAGAGAGATGGAGAATAATTGTGTTAATAAAAGGATCTTAAGCGGGTTTCTTGAGGGGATTGGACGTAGCCCTAATGAGTGGGTGAACCAGTGTAAATCTCTGTCTACTTTTCTCACTCTACTCTTGTTTAGATTCTATTTTTAATGGTTTGATACTCCACAAATTGAGTTAGGCTCCATTAAACCCCCTTTTGGAGGCAATTGTACCTTCAATTAGTATTAGAGCTAACCTCAAGGGTTAATTCTTAACAGGACTAGAGGCATGATCTTGGTGAACTCAATTGAGTTTGTGACAAGAATCATCAACATGCCACCCTTGTTCAAATGAGAGAAGTATCATTTTTTAAAAGTGAAATGATTGATTTCCTAAAATACATGGATGAAGATATGTTGTTTATTATTGAAGAAGGCCTTTCTTCTCTACTTAACTCCTATGGAGAACTGCCACAAAAAGAATCTTGGAACGAACATCAAAAGAACAAATATCAACTTAATGCCAAAGTTAGGCATATTTTTTTGTGGGCATTGTTTGAAAATGAACTATCCAAAGTTATTGTATTAACGAGTGCTAAAGAAATATGAGAGACTATTTATCTTTGTCACAAAGAATCAAGAGAAGATCTCAAAACATTTGACTCCAATACTAACGAAAAAGCACTACAAGAAATTACTTATTTAGCTGCAAAAAAAAAAAGCGAAGGTCTTAGGTCGACACTAAATAGTGTCAAATAAGCCTACGTTATTCACAAAATTTAAATAAAATGTGAGCAAGCGTGGGTTATACCCACGCAAACTTAAAAAAAAAAGAAAAAGTTGCGTGGCTAAAACGACCACTATTGAAAATATAAAAATAATAAAAAATTAAAAGTTTGAAGGTTTAGCCCACGCTAAACATTTTAAATTAAATTTAAATAAAGAATTAAATTCTGAAGGTGAAACCCACGCAA
>Ga0123342_1008704_pt1 | contig 12594 bp, 5 predicted proteins | sample Turbeawhitnodule_FD_89960 | JGI IMG/M metagenome (GOLD analysis project Ga0123342, IMG submission 89960) | Root nodule microbial communities of legume samples collected from Mexico - Turtle bean Mexico white nodule | ecosystem: Host-associated > Plants > Roots > Nodule | place: Mexico: Nepantla...
TGGGGATGAGATCGAGCTTGATATTGAGGCTGTTGACACAGAGACCCTTTGGGAACTTGATCGGTTGGTGACTAATTATAAGAAGATGGTTAGCAAGATTAAGAGGCAGGCATTGATGGGCAACAACAATGTGGCGCCACACAAAGCCAATATGGTATATCTTCTACCAGTTTGATCACTTTATTTTTGGGCTCGAATTCTTACTTAGCATTGACAGTAATGTCGTTACGAGTAACTAATTTTTGGTGCTTTATTTGACAGGAATTGCCTGCCGGTGAGAAGGCTGATGGGATGCCAACTGAGTTGAAGAAGCCAAAGAAAGTGGAAGCAGGAGATGAGGATGTTGACATTGGGGATGAGATGCCAATGAGTATGTTCCCGCCTGTGGAGATTGAGAAAGATAAAGATGTTGCTGGTGGCCATGCAACTAGTAGTTCTAGTAGCTCTAGCGGTTCAAGCAGTGATTCCTCATCGTCAAGTGGTATTCCCCTGCCTTAGTGTAGGCTTTGGTTTGTGGTTGAAACTATTTTTCTGAGGAAAAAACTTAAAAAAAAGTTTTATTGCCATTGCAGATTCGGATTCCGGGAGTTCCTCAGGAAGTGACTCTGAAGCAGACAATGGGCATTCGTAGCAGTGAGGGATATTTGTTACTAGTGGTCAAACATGATCATGCGGGTGGGTGGATGAAGAAATGCATGCTTCATTGGCTTCCTTTGAGGGTGAGGATTGAAAACATGGACAAGGTATGCCCATGTCATTTTGTATATTCTTTTGGTGCTGTGAGATTTTTCAGAGATGGAATGATTGGCTGGCTAAATTTGCGATTATCTTTCATTTCAGGGATTGTGATAGTTGGTTGTATTGTGAGTTGGTTTCGGGAGTGGCGGTTTGGATTGTGGAGCTGGACACCTGCTCGAGGATTTGGGTGTGTTATAAATCTGTACAAATATATTCGGAACCTAAAGTTATCACCAAAACGATTTGTAGGCCAGAACGTTGACTGAAATGTGAAAATCCTAGGATAGACTCGTTGAAGATTTAGGAATAGAATGCAGAGAATTAATATTTGAGTTTTACCTTGTACACATTAGCAACGGTATATAGATTGAACTTCTCTCTTTCAAATCCATTTTGTGGATCTGTGCATTGGATTTTTTGAATCGTTAATCAGTCTAAAGACCGAGGTACGAAAAAGCTACGAAGATGAATCAATTGATTTAAGGTCGTCCAATCAGACAGGGTCGTGGTTATACCTCTAGTTACGGATTATTCCTGTTTGAAGATTTGCTAGATGCCACGTGTGGTCCCCGAAGAATCAAAACATTCCTTCGGTGGTTCATGGCTACAGAATTCAGCCTTTTTAAAGAGAGGCATAACTGAGGCGTTTATACGTGGAAGGGGTTTGAAGTGCTTGAGATGCCTCGGGACTGTTATCAGTTTACTGGTTGTGGAGTTTTGGTACTTGTCTACTAAAAAATAATCAACTTCAGAGTGGGATAGGATTTACATTGGATGGAATATATAATACCTATTGCCTACTAGACGGGGAAGACACAAGATTCATCCTTCTCCAATGGGCTATTTTCTTCTTTGTGGCCAATTTTTACTTAGGATAATTTTTTAGAATGTGTATGATTTTTTGTGCCTTCACTTATTGCCCATCATATGGAGAATACTGTGAAACATAACATGGATGGATCGGTCTATCAAGGCTCACTCAGGTAGTGCTCATGTCTGGGGCTTTCATTGTGACATTGGCATTTGTTCGACAACAGTTAAAGCTGTACGTTGGCATTTGTTCGACAGTAAAGGCTGAGCTGCGGGGTCTGTGGCACGGTTTATAATGCTCTTTTAATCCTTAAATGTCACCAACGATTTTGTTGAAATGGATTCTCAAGTAGCTTTGTACTTGATCTGGTGCGGATATGAATTTTTCTCTGTTGTTTTTCTTCTTGTCATGAGCAACCGGGAGCTGGTTGGCACATTACTTTCTTGTTAACTATGGTAATTCTGTAGACTTCTTTGTTCAGGTTTTCCAGCCATCGAACTCCCTTCCCTGGTATGATTGTGTAATCTGTTCTGTTGGGCATTGCGGCTTATTTCAATTACCAAAAGAATGAAAACCTGTTTCCTCATGAATATATTACTATTTGACATTGTTTTTTTATTGTCAGCGGGAGACCACATTAAGATTTTTTCATAATAAACTAAGCTTATACCAAAAAGGTTGAAAATCATACCCATTTAAAGTTTAATAAAGTTGATTTTGAAGTGATAAATGTGGTAGAATGTTTGTTTAAATAAAGGATGGAGAATTGATCTTTAGATGATATGATAGAAACAGACAGCAATCCGTCATCCATTCCTCTATCAGAATTCAGAAGCTGCAGAATGGGCATGAGCAGTCTGTGTCAACCCAATACTAATATTTCATTCTCATTCATTAAGTCTTGGTCATCACTTTCTGCATTCCATGTCTTTAATTTTCCCTAATGACCCATTTTGCCCTCTGCAAATGCTGTTTCTGTTTTCATTTAACCTTTTTAATCTTATTTCTTTCCTTATGCGTTGGTAGTAGTATTATAAAAATGGAGGATAAACCTTCTAAAACATACAAGACCAATTCATCTCATGAAGTAAGAAACTTGGTAATCCAATTTGAGTTTATCTAACAACAGTGATGATAAAATTATTCTTTTAACGTTTTATCCCCATGCTCATCCTCATCCTCGTAGTCTTACCCTTGAAGTAGAGAAACACATTGTCCAATCTCACTTTTGTTTTGTACCAAGTGAACAAACACATTTACTAAATATTATACGTATTTGAAGTTTCGTAAATAATTATTTTTTCTGTAATATCTTTGGTTTATCTTTGAATTCAAACATAAATCAAATAGTGTAAAAGAAATCTAAAACCAATTATATACTAATATATTCAAAATATTAAATTAGGAATTTATAATAATTATATATTCTATTATTATATGTTCAGATCACATTAATTTTAAACGTAAAAGGTTTCATAAAAACATGTGTAAATTAACTAAATTTTGAATTTGATTTATAATGAAATATAAATATTTTTTATTGAACGTAAATCAATAGTTTCTAAGAGATGCTCTCAACTTGAGACTTGAATTGATAACACGAGTTTCATTTAAACGGATTGGTTTAAATTGAAATCGAACACAAAGAATAGCAGTAAATACATGTTTAAGGTCTAATATAAAAATGATAAAAAAAGTTAAAAATATTGAAAGTAATACTTGACTTTATTATACATAAAAAAAAATACTTACCCGCAAAGATTAATGTATTTTAATTATGTAAAAACAAATACTTTTTAACTCATTTCACACGCACACACATAATAATAATAATAATAATATGAAATAGTAACAATAATAATAGTTAAGAGACAGTGGCAGTAGATGGTAGTGCATTAATATCTATCTGTCATACATACATGTATTTAGAGGATGGAAAGATGAATTAATGACATTAATTATATGTATTTTGTAGTTTTAAATGCTAAGCTTAATTCATATTAAAAATGTATTACACTTATTTTCATCTCTAAATAGAAAAGTAGAAACCATGGCACCAAAATAATCAAGGGTTGAATTGAATTACATTTATTTTAATTTTTAGCAGCCGCCAGAACCTGAGACAGTTTATGTTGTTTTTTAATTAAGTTATGAGCTTAAAAAGGAAATGCTCATTACACATCTTCAATCCGTCAAATCCCACCCCGTTTATTCTTCCTTTGCTAATCATCGTAGCCGTTTTATTTGTAACAAAAGTTTATTAAAACTGTGAAACTAGATGTGTGTCATTATTATTAAATTATATGATAGGAGTTAAAAAAATGTTAATATTAATTTTATTTTATTTATAATTTTTAGCTGTTTTTTTAATAGAGGTGTATAATTTTTATTTTGTTTGTTTTGATTCTAGTATTTATTAATTGACTTCTTGTTTTTTTATTTTTTTATTTTTTCTTTAATTAAATTTATATATTCAAACTATTTGTTTTAATTTTAATTATAAAAAAATATTTATTCTCATATTTTTATTTTAAAAATAATTATGTGATTCCATGACATCACAGGGGAATTGTGTTTAACCATTTTTGTCTTGAGATTCATCCATAGATTCAGGGCGTGGTTGATGGAAGCATACAAAAACTCATGCTACTTTAATCGCTAATCATCTCATCCTCATACTTCTAAACTAACATGCTAAATGTAATTATCAAGTCAGAAATATCTTACTATAAACAATACTATTAGAAAATACTTTTTAATCCGTCTTACCATTTCGCAATTTCTATTTCTTTTGCTTAATTTTTTAATTACTCTCGTGTTATATTTACATCATTCTTTTGGTTTAAAATTACAATACGTTTTAAAAATATAGTACAAGAAACACTTTAATGTAATATTTATGCTAAAAGGAATTAACATTTCTTAAATTTAACTTAAAATAAATATATAATTCATATTCCATGGTGATACCGATAGACAGAAGATCAAATATGAAATAAAAAAAATCACTAAATGACTAAGAAAAACCTATTTGATTTTAAATTTAAATAAGAAAAACAGTCACACACATTTGAGATCAATGAGAAAATGATAACCATAAATGGTAAATAAAGAAAATGTTGATCACGCATTCGAAATGACCAGACAAAAGTAAACGACGCAAAGAGTAAAACAAAATTGGCACAAAAGGAAGCAAAAAAAAAGTGTAGCAACCTCAATGTTGTAAAGGGAGTGAAAGACAAGTCCAAGTACTCATACAAAATAGTTTAATTCAAAATTTAAATGTGAAATATTACTAATTTATCTGCTAACACTCAACTCAAATAAAATTTATTTTTTAGTGAAAAATAATTCCCAATGGCAATACTAATTTTTAACAGCACTTAAAGAAGTCTATATGTGGAAGTTAAATGATAATAGGTAAATGAACACTACAAAACTAACTATTTCTTCTATAAAATCGCTGAATATTAATTAATATGATACTAAATTATTTAACAATTAGTAAGTTATATGTGTAGGTGAACTAATCTTAAATTTAACTACTACTATTATTATTATTATTATTATTATTATTATACAAAATAATAAATGTGTGTTTCTATAGTGTTAAAATTTAGTTAAACGTTTATCCTAAATCAATATTTTTACATCATATCTTACAAATATTAATCATATCTTACAAAACAAATGTTATATATGTTGTTATAAGGGTAAAATAGTCAATTAATAGTTATGAGATACTAGGATCAATTGATGGATAAGGACAAAGAGCTAAAGACAAAATAGAGTAAAATTGTTAGTCAGATGACACATACCGTCGATAACATGAAAATTAATCTCACTCAACAAAAATGACAATGAAAAGTTGACCAATCATAACATTCACTAAGCTAGTGAATATTTTTCTCTCTTGTAAGAAACTTTTGTGACACAAAATATTGTTTCTTTCACCCTCTCTTTTCCACCCTTGTATGTGAGTATAACACATGTGTATTTATAAATATAATGATAAATAAATGTTTATTCTAGATCAACATGTTTGTCATTCCCTACCATATTGTCCTTCTACTAATGATTTTAAATTAATTTGTTTGTTACCAAATCCTCCTTTTACTAATGATTTTAAATAAGTGCTTATGAAGTATGATACGAGCCTACACATTTTTCTAGTGGATAGTTTATATAGATTTTTTTATTAATTTTGTGTTTCTTTTAAAAATGAAAATTTGGTTATAATACTTTTTTACAAAGGTATGATTAGTTCTTTAAATATGATGAAAATTCATAAGATTCTTTTCATATTCTTTTAGAAATTTTGTTTTTTATAACCAAATAACATGACTTTAAGTCTAATTCAACTTTATAAAACGTATAAGGTGAGGTTTGTACCCACTTATAAATTATGAAATGTTTTAATCTCTAGTTTATGTAGAATTTCCAACATATATTGAGAGTATCAACTCGTGCGTGAGACTGGGTCGGATAACGGGTGACACGATAGGCCCAACAAACTCTTGTTGAGATGACTCTGATACCATATTAAAGAGTGAATTTTTAAGTCTAACTTAACTTCATAAAATTGACGCTTATAAGGTGAGGTTTGCACTTACTTATATACTATAAAATGTCATAATCTCTAGTTAATGTGAAATTTTCAACAAATAAAATTTATATTTTTTATTCAATACGAGACGGAGATAAAAAAATCACACATATATATATATAATCCAAAATACTCATTTAATTTATCTCTAAAATTATATAATAAATATAATGTTTTGCCACTCTTAACTACGTCTCTCCAAGTTTGCTTACTCACCACTGTTTTTAAATGGACCATAGTCTGTATTTCTTTTTTTGCATCGTAACTGTTTAAAATTATAATTTTATAACTAGATTTATTTGTGTATTCTTTTATTAAAATAAAGTAACATACATACATGTATGTTTTTAAAAATATTATATTTTTTTCTTTAATATTTTTGTCTTTCTAAAATCTGAACATATTTTTAGATCCTACTAAAATGTAAATATATATAAAAAAAATCTTAATATACTATTAATTATACATTTAAATAAAATAACTGTAAAATTCAAATATTAAAATCGTGATCAATATTAGTTTTCTGTCTATTATTACTACTAATAACAAAAAATATTTAAACTTTAAAGAAACAGAGTAATATGTATTTTTAAGAAATCTATTTAAAATTTAACAAGTATATAAATACATTTTACCCAAAAATAAATAGCATTGTAACTTGTTGTTATTTTAAAGTGTGAAATTTAAAAATAAATCTTGAAATTTATGAACTTTGGAAAGAATTGCTACGTTTTCTTTACAGCTGCCAATGACTATGTGATTTTTTTTAATTGTTTACATTCTTATGGGCAAAATATTTTTTTCCATCTCTATAATTCCAATAACATAATTATCATCTTTTATATAATATACTCTTAATACTTACAATGATTTTTAAACAATTTATTTATAAATTTGTTATATGAAAAAAGAAATAGACACAGAATAAATAAATAAAAACTGTATAATTATTTTATTAAAATAAAATAATTTAGTTTGTTGATTGATTCTTACAAAAATATAGAAAACATAAAAAATGAGAGAAGAGAAAGTAATTAACACAAAATCATTCAAAGATGGGTAAAATTGAATGTGGTGACTGTATAAAAAAAATGATAAGTGGCATGCATGTGGCTTCCAACTACAAATCTCAACAATATTGGGATTTCAAAACCTTCTTTTAAATGCATCACAAAGCATTCAATGCTATAAATATTTTGGATACCTTTATTTTTTTTTAAATATAAAAGATAACACCAAAAGAGTTAATATGCATGGATGAATATAAAAAAATATATAAAATATATACATTGATATTGTTTATGTGCTTCAATAAACACTTATCCTTTACGATATTTATGTGGATATGATTTATTGTAAATTTAAAATTAGGACTATAAATGTTTAAAGATCTCACCGAAATAGGAATGTTAATTTATAGTATATAAATGGGATAACTCTTATCTTATAAGATGTTGATTTTGTAATAATGAGTTAGAATTAACCATATGTCCTAATATAATATCAGAGTTAATCATGTTTTGTTACACTACTTATTATAACTTATTTATTAAAAATAATTTATAATTTCTACCTTAATTTTTTAGAATTATTGGTACTAATCATAAAAATTACTTTTTACAAAATTTATAAAAGTGTGTATATTACATGTGGTTAGTTTTCTTTATCTTTTTCAAGTCACTTACTTTGTAAATTTGAAATAAAAAAAATGTATTCAATTTATAAGGTAACTTTTCTTTGTTATGGTTGAGAGGATTCATACAAAATTTTATTTCTCCATATATAACATGGACATACTTGTTTTGCTTTAAATACTATGATAAGGTGGTTCAACTTCTCTTGATACTACCTTAATCCATTTTCAAGCAAATTATTGCATGTAAAATAAGTGAAAATAAAAATTTAATTTTTTTAAGACAATTCATTTATTTTATTATTAAACTAATGCCAATATATCATAAAGTAACAAGAAGAAGTATCTTCAATCCAAACATTTCCACCCAATTTAAAAACTAACTTAAAAAACTGATAGGTCGAAAGATCGAATGACTTATTAAATTGTGCTTAATGTGTTTCTTAAAGTAGTGACACATAAAGCAAAAAAAAATATTAATTATTAACTAAAGTCAAAATTATAAAATAAAACTTAATTAGTGGACCTATTCTAAAGTGAAAAAAAGGTAATAGATCCATTAAATCCATTATTGATTAGTATAAATAACAATGCATTTAATTCAATAGTTAGATAATTAATAAATATTTAAGAACCAAAACCGACTTAAACATAAGTAAATTCCTATAGGTATCTCCACCCTTTGAATCATCATACCAAGAGGTTGATAACACACACCCTATTGTTGTAAAAAAAGAATACGAAGTTGCTGAAAAAGAAGATCAAGTAACTGAAATTATTAATTAAAAAACATATGAGATTTAGTTGAATATACTCTCCACACATATTTTATATTTTATAAGAATAATTACCATTAAAGTTACATATTTAGAAATTCACGCAAAACTCAATTCACATTTATTTTCTTGTTCTTTATCCAAAATGTGGGTATTATAATTAGAACAATTGTATTAGCAGTTTAATTGAATGAGTTTAATTTTTTAAGTAATCTAATTTGGTAATGTCATAAATTTCTAAAAGTAATGAACTTATATTGCCTATTTTACAATTAACAAAGCTGTATAATTTGGCAAGACAACATATTTCTAAAACTATTAATCTTCTTATTTATTGGCCTATTAGAGAATTTTCCAACTCTACTTTAACATTTATTAGCTTTGGTCACATATGCAGTATCTATAAAAGCATATATTTGTAGATTTTGTTGCTGTAAGGAGACATTTATTACAAAATTAATGTATATTACTTTTGATATATTTTTGAAAAAAAAGGAAAAATAAATTTTATTAGAACTAAATTATTGGTAAAACGTCCATAACTTCCACCAATGTCTCATTATGTCTTTTACATGACACCACCAAAACAATTAGCCAAATACAATAAAAAATAAAATACACATTCTAGAGCAATTATTCCAAACATAAAATAAATTGGATTTATCACTAATAGAAGTATTGTTCTCTTTGACTTTTAATTTTAGACAACTTCATGATTTATGAATTTCTTTTCATTCAGAAATTTCTATAGTTAAATATTTTTTGTGGATAAATTTATACAACAAAGCTATCTAAAAAGGGTTAATTCAGATAAAATCCATTTTTCACAATAACTATGTTTAATTGGTTAATAGATAAGTTAAGTCATATTAAAAAAAACATCAAAACTAGCAATTGCATAGGTAGTTTGATTATGCACTACACATAGTCTAATTGGTCAATGAGAAAAAAAGAGTAGCAATTACACTTAGTTCCTTATTTTTATGCAAAACTAGACAAATATTGTATTATATAGTTTTGGTCTAATTAAAACACTTTGAGTGATATGAATGAAATCTTAAAAAATTAACCTGATTATTGGCATTGTATAAAAATATGATAATTGATAAAGAAAATATAAGGTTTGTTATTTAAATTGTAAAACAAGTTTATTAAAATTACAGGATGATATGTAACATAAATATTCTTTTATTTACTTGTTAAATAATTTATTTTTTAGTTTTTATATAAACTTTTAATCCGAATACATCTCTTTATTTTGTAAAATCTAGAAGAGATTGACATAATTTGTATAAGAACTTAAATTATTTTTTAAATGTTAAATAAGTAACATATACAATTTATTAATGTATAAGTATTTGACCCGTAGTCTTTGTTTTTTTCAATTACACATTCTTGATTTTTTTTCTTTCTTTTTGTTTTATCATTTAAATGTACATTTCACCACACCCCTATCAACCTAAGGCATAAACATTTCCTTCTCAATCATCTCAAATTATTATTATTATTATCTATAGTATTCATTTTATTAATATTTTACTTGCACTTTGTCTCTAAATTGATTTTCAATATTTTTTAGAGAAAACCATAGTCAATTAACCATAACATTATATAACAATTTAAATTATTCATTTCAAATATACTTTATATACTTAAATAATTATTTATATAGATTGTAATACAATCTATATGTTAAAATATTTGTTTAAGACAACTTTAGTTATATAAAATGTTAAAATTCTCCTACAGATCTTAAAACCAAGAAAAAAAAGTGGCACCTGAATTTTAATATCACTGGAGCAAAAAATCCTTTTTTCAGTCTCTTATAATGAGAGGCATCTCTATAATTAATTAAAATAATTGATAATAATATTTTTTAATGATTAAATTGAGAGTTTAGTTTTTTGACACCTTGATTTTGAAGGTAGTTTTTAAAATTGAAATAATATGAAATGTTTGAATATTTTCTTAAATAAATAAATGAGATAGTAAAATTGAGTATGCATTTTTTGAGATTTGACAGGTTCTAAATTGATAAGTGAGTTAGATTATTTTTGATTTTTGTGTGAGAAAGAAAAATGATAGTCCAAAAAATAATAAAAAGTAGCAATGTGGGTGATATTATAATTTGGTGAAAACATAAGAATCAAAGAACAAGTCTTCTTCCAAATGAAACATGATTTCCTATAATACCCTTCACACTGACACGCGTTTTCCTGGTAACCACGCGCTGCGCGTAACTTCCCTCCCACACGCTGGAAACGCCAGTTTGGCCTCTATCCACGTCACCAATGTGGGCCCAATCCACTGTCAAACCCTAAATGCACAACACATTCACTCTAAATGCATTTCAAACTCAAATCCAAATAAAAAACGGACCTCCTCCATCTACCGGTCCAGAATGCAACACGTGGAAGAATAAAGAAATCACCACCCTCTGTGCCAGATCTTGCGGTCAGCTTTTGGGACAGCTGAGAAAAAAATATGATCCGTCAGATGATGAATCAAGAACGAATGAACGGTGGATAGAGCTTCCCGGAGCACCCACGGGCAGATCTCATTGCCTTTAAGAAGCGGCTCTTGCCCCTTTCATTCCTCGCACAGATTAGGGTAACCCGAGCTACAAACCCTAAACGCTACGTCTAAACTTTCCGGTTTTCTCTTTCAAATTAGTGTCTCTGCCGGCGGTGCGTGAGGGTTTCCGACAGCGCGTGAAGGTACTGGTCGCGCGTGATTCCCAGTTCACCGCTGACCTATGCGTTGTTCGACCCACATTGGAGAGTTCACGCCGGAGAGACGGTGGAATCTCACCGGACGGCCGTGATTTCGCACTTCTATGGCTTCCGCCGTCCTTGCTAACCGGAACGAACCTAATTGGCCACAGCATAGAGGCGGTGGGGCTGGATTCATGGGAAAAGTACCTTTCTCTAACCCTAACCCTAATTCTAATCCTAAATTAGCAAATAGCAAAAGGACCCAATCGGCGTCCGACGATGCTTCTTCTATCAACCGGCGATCGAACGACGCGGGCGTAAGTCACTCTCAATACGTGTGCTTCAGCATCTCTTCGTGCACAAAGAAGGAGCTCAACGACATAAAAAATCGCCTCGTATCGGAGCTTGAACAGGTTCGCAAGTGCAGGAATCGAATCGAATCTGGCGAGTTACAGCCTGGACAGAGCTCCAACGGCCACATGAAGAAACCGTCAAGCAAAAAGGTTTCCGGCAACAAGCGACCCTTACCGTTGAATTCCGTGAAGGAAATGAAACGGTCACATTCGGAAGTTGGGAACACGATGAAGAGTTGTTCGCAGATTTTGCAGAAGCTGATGAAACACAAACATGGGTGGATCTTCAATGTTCCTGTCGATGTTGTCGGAATGGGTCTCCACGATTACTATGATATAATTAAGCAACCTATGGATCTGGGTACTGTGAAGTCGAATCTCTCTAAGAGCGTGTACTCCACGCCTTCGGATTTCGCTGCTGATGTGAGGTTAACTTTCAAGAATGCTCTGACTTATAACCCTAAGGGTCATGACGTATACACCATGGCGGAGCAGCTTCTGATGAGGTTTGAGGAGCTGTATCGGCCGATGCGTGACAAATCTGATGGTTGGATCAGACAAGATCAAGATTACGACGAGGAATTGCAGGCCAGTTCTTGGAGCCACGTTGAGCCGCCGGAGAGGGTGAAGAAGAAGGAGAATCCGATCCCTCCTGCGAAATTGCAACAAGAGCCTCCGCAACCCCCTGCAAGTTCATCAAACCCTCCATTGCTGCAGTCTCCGGTGCGCACGCCATCTCCAATGCGAGCCCCTCCTGTGAAGCCTTTGAAACAACCGAAGCCGAAGGCTAAGGACCCCAACAAGAGGGAGATGAGTCTTGAAGAGAAACACAAGCTTGGATTAGGACTGCAGAGTTTGCCAGCAGAGAAAATGGAACAGGTGGTGCAGATCATAAGGAGGAGGAACGGGCATTTGAAGCAGGATGGGGATGAGATCGAGCTTGATATTGAGGCTGTTGACACA